>ERZ773245.1505-NODE-1505-length-16447-cov-3.078026_pt1 | contig 16447 bp, 15 predicted proteins | sample MGYA00580988_ERZ773245 | MGnify/ENA primary metagenome ERZ773245 (study PRJEB29015, sample SAMEA2737792) | human gut metagenome | biome: human gut; feature: human-associated habitat; material: faeces | place: China | collected 2012 ... | reverse complement strand
AGACTACCCTTTAACAAAAATAATATCATGGGGCAACAAGATCATTTTCCAAAAAGCGAGGACCGCGAACTGACGAGGGAGCTGACAGATCCCTCGTCCTGTCGGGCTGCCTTTTCCAAAATGGTCGCGCTATATAGTGAACCGCTGTATTGGAAGATCCGTCGTATGGTGCTGACCCATGACAACGCCAACGATGTTCTGCAAAACACTTTCCTGAAGGCCTGGAGCAAGCTGGACACTTTCCGGGGTGAGGCAAAACTCTCGACATGGCTCTACCGCATTGCCGTCAACGAGGCCCTGGACTTCCTCCGGCGCCAGCGGAATGTGCCGGAAGCCGGCGACGAGGCACTGCTTTCGGCCTCACGGCAACTGATGGCCGACAGCTATTTCGACGGCGACAAGTTGCAGAGCCTTTTGCAAGCCGCCATCGCCTTGCTGCCCGATGTGCAGCGCACGGTGTTTTGCATGAGATACTACGACGACATGAAGTACTCCGAGATCAGCAAGGTGTTGGGAACCAGTGAGGGTGCCTTGAAGGCCAGCTATCACCTTGCCGTGAAAAAAATCGCTGCGGTGATTAAACAATCCGAGATTTGATACGTCATAATCATAGTAATATCATAGAAACCATCAATTTTTGAGTTGAACGAAATCATAGGGGATCATTAAATATGGATAAGGACGAAAGATATATCGAGGCGCATCTTGGCCATGAGAATCCGTTTAGGGTTCCTGACCACTATTTCGAGGACTTTGCCAAGCAGTTGGAGATGCAGCTGCCGGAGCAACCGAAGAAGCCCACAGCCACCGTCGTGCCCTTGCGCCAGCACAAGTCCTGGTGGCACCGCCCAGCCCTGCTGTGGTCGGCGGGGAGCGTCAGCGCGGCTTGTCTGGCTTTTTTCTTCCTGCATTTGGGCAACGGGAAGATGACGCAACAGCCTGTCACAGCCACTAGTCAGCACGTACAGACAAGTACCTGGTCGGGCTTTGACCAGATGGCTGACTACACGATGACAGACACCAACGACATGTATGCCTACATGGCGGATGCTCAATAACGAGAGGAGACAACACAGAATGAAGAATATGAAGCAGCGATTAGCACTATTGATGGTGACCATACTCCTGTCTCTGGTCGCCTTTGCGCAACCACCACAGCCGCCCCGTTTCAATCCCGCGAAGTTTGAGGCGGACATGGAGCAGTTCATCACCACGGAGGCGGGGCTGACGCCGATGGAGGCTTCACGCTTCTTCCCTCTGTTCAGGGAGATGCTGAACAAGCAGCGTGCGCTGTTCGGCAAGATGAGATTCTACGCCCATACCGACACGAGCGACGACGCGGCGAGTCTCAAGGCCATCAAAGAGTGCGACAAGATAGAGGTGGAGATGAAGAGGATTCAGCAGGAGTATCATCTGAAATTCTGCAAGATACTCTCTCCCGGCAAGGTGCTTGCCGTCATCAAGGCTGAGGAGAAATTCCATCGCCAGGCGTTTAAAAGGATGGTAAGGAGGAAAACAAGATAAAGTAGAAGCATTGGATCACTTCACGATGTCGGGGGCTGGCACTAATGCCTGGAGAGAACATAATCCGAGGAGAGCGGAGACTTCTTCGGCTACAAGAACCATCTGACCATCACGTTCGAATTGATAGTTACAGCCGCCCAAATAACCTCTGGGGAAAAGACGAATGGCGTGGAGCAGAAAACCTGGGTACCACGGAGGAAGACAAGAATGTGGACGATGTGCTGTCCGGCAGGTCACCTCAAGATAAGCAAGTCGGGCCTCAGATACAAGGAAAGGGCAACGCCAGAACACTGTTCAGGTCCTACCCATAGAAGTGCCAGTGCTGCAAGCTGAGATACATATGCCTGAAGAAAGGAATGAAAAGGCAATACTACTCCATACTGATTAAAGCTGAGGAGCAGAATGAGTAAATGAAAACTCAGCCAAACACCAGAATTCAAGGAGAGAATCTATCCGGCTTCTATCATTTTGCAAGCGGTCAAAGATTATTTTCATAAATATACACTTGGATATATGGTGCAAGTAGAAAGTTGGCACTTTTTATTTGCTTCATATCATGGCATCCCCTGCCTTCTCTGAGGCGCCTCCTATACAAAAGTGTAAAAAAGCTCCCGCCAACTTGGCAGGAGCTTTTTTATGATCTTTGACGAAGCTCGTCTTCTATTATACCAGATACTGAGAGGAGATGCTCTCATTGTTGACCACACGGCGAATGGTCTCGGCAAACATATCAGCCACGCTGAGCTGCTTCACCTTATGACAACGCTGTGTGTAAGGGATAGAGTCTGTGAAAACAATCTCTTCAAGAGCAGAGTTCTCGACACGCTCACTGGCCGGGCCACTCATGACGCAATGCGAAGCACAAGCTCGCACACTCAGTGCGCCATGCTCCATCATCAGATCAGCAGCCTTGGTAATGGTACCGGCAGTGTCAACCATATCATCGACAAGCACTACGTTCTTGCCCTTCACGTCACCGATGATCTGCATGCTCTCCACCACATTGGCACGTGCTCTTGTCTTATTGCACAGCACCAGCGGACAGCCCAGATACTTGGCAAACGTGTTGGCACGCTTAGAACCACCTACATCAGGAGATGCAATCACGAGATCCTTCAGATGCAAACTTTGCAGATAGGGAAGCAACACACCGGAAGCATAGAGGTGATCAACAGGCACATTGAAGAAGCCCTGGATCTGATCAGCGTGCAGATCCATCGTGATCAGACGGTCAATGCCTGCCACACTCAGCAAGTCGGCGACAAGCTTGGCTCCAATGCTCACACGCGGCTTGTCCTTGCGATCCTGACGTGCCCAACCAAAATAAGGAATCACTGCAATAATGTGGCGTGCGGATGCACGCTTGGCAGCGTCAATCATCAACAACAACTCCATAAGGTTGTCAGAATTCGGAAAGGTGCTCTGCACCAAGAAAACGTCACGACCGCGGATCGACTCCTCGTAGCTCACTGCAAACTCACCATCAGAGAAGCGCGTAATGACTAAATTGCCTAATGGGCAACCCAAGCTGGCACAAATCTTTTCTGCAAGGTATCTCGTCTTTGTACCCGAGAAAACCAAAAAAGAGTTTTTTTCACTCATCTTGTTTAGCGTTTATATAACAAAAGTGTAATGGTCATTGCCTTTGATGATGCAAATGTAGGAATTTTCTGTCACACTCACAATAATATTGGAAAATAAAACGTATCTTTGCATTAAAAAATTGATATATGAAGGTAGATTTGCAGACTTTTAGCCAACTCCATCACCCCGCCTACGTGCTCGAAGAGCAACGCTTGCGCAAAAATCTCGAACTCATCAGCGATGTAGCCCGACGGTCCGACACAACGATTATTCTCGCTTTCAAGGCCTTCGCTCTTTGGAAGACATTTTCTATTTTCCGGGAATACATCCCCGCAACAACCGCCAGTTCGCTCTACGAAGCAAGACTCGGCTACGAGAAGTTCGGGAGTCGTGTCCACACATTCAGTCCTGGATATACCGATGACAACATCGCTGAGATCGCGCACTACTCCAGTCATCTCATCTTCAACTCACTGAGCCAATATCAAGGTTTCGCAGCCAAAGCCAGAAGCGCCAACCCAGAGATCAGCCTCGGCCTACGCGTCAATCCGGAATACAGTGAGGTAGAGACCCTGCTCTACAACCCTTGCGCACCGGGATCACGCTTTGGTGTCACCGCCGACCAATTGCCGGAAGAGTTACCGAAAGACATCGAAGGATTTCATTGTCACTGTCATTGCGAGAGTGGAGCCGATGCCTTTCAGCGCACACTCGCCCATATAGAAGAGAAGTTTGACAGATGGCTCTCACAGCTCAAATGGATCAACTTTGGCGGCGGACATCTGATGACTCGCAAAGACTACGACACAGAGTTGCTGATCAACATCCTGAATGGCTTCCACAAACGCCACCCACACTTAAAACTGATATTGGAGCCAGGCAGTGCTTTCCTATGGCAGACCGGACCTTTGGTGAGTCAAGTGGTCGACATTGTTGAGAACCATGGCATCCGCACAGCAATTCTCAACGTCAGCTTCACATGCCACATGCCCGACTGTCTGGAGATGCCATATCAGCCACAAGTGCGTTTTGCAGAAAGCATTGGCACCGATGCCGAAGGTCTCTACCCAGCAGAGAATGCCCCACATGTCTATCGGCTCGGAGGCGATTCCTGTCTTAGCGGTGACTTTATGGGCTATTGGAAGTTTGACCATGAGCTGCAGGTAGGCGAGAACATCGTCTTTGAGGATATGATCCACTACACCACAGTGAAGACGACAATGTTCAACGGCATCTCCCACCCCTCTCTCATGCTGGCGCGGCCTGATGGTAAACTGGAGATGCTCCGCAAATTCTCATACGAAGACTATATGAACAGAATGGATTGATACTTTCCACATCACTATCTCACAGTGATGTGGAAACATCCCTGATTGACCTCATACTTAACATAGCAGCGCTTTTCCTCGCGCATGTCACGAAGCACTTCCGCCAGGATATACTTCAGCGTGTCGTTGCGCACGGCACGTCGCTGCTCCCCGGGCGGCTCAACGGTCTTGTAGCGGTTGTAGCAGACATCGAAGGTGGTACCATAGAGATGACAGCTGTTTTGCGTGGCATTACCATTATGTCCGCGCAGACGCTCCACATCATCCTTGGACCGAAGCACACTGGTGACAATAATCTTATGCAAGGGAATGCCCTTCATCGTCAGGCTGTCGAAATAGCTGCGGCCTATATCTTGTAAAAGAATGGACGCACGGGGAACCAAATAGGGAATGCTGCTATGAAGCTTGTCAATATAGACATAAGGATTGCTCCCAACGAACACCAGTCCGGACTTGCGCCTGACAGCCTCCTCACGGTTCTGCACAGGTTGGATTCCCCACTTACTGGCAGACACAAGTTGTACGTCTTGCTGATCCTCGAAGGTACGCTGATAGCCGGGTACACTATAAATAGGTGTGTGGCGTAACGAACCGTCAGACTTGAAAAAAGGAGAGACACCTGCCGGATAACGCAAAGGAGGTATTGGCGATGGTGCCAACTTACTCAGATAGGTTCCTTCCAAAACTACTTTATCTGTATCTGCGTCAGCATCACTTACTTTTGTCACAGCAGCAGTCTGCCCGTCATGCGCAGTATCTGACCGCATCTCCACACTGTCCACCGACTCTTTCTCCCGCACGGCAGTCTGTGCCGCACGGTCTTTTGCGACAGAAGGAAACAGCAGACGCACGATGGCCAACACCACCGTGACAATCAGAAAACTTTGCAGGTATCTTTTCTTCGTGATTCTCATTTCACATGCAAAAATAACACAAATCAGAAGAATATCAAAACAAACAAGAAGAAATCGTGAGCCTTGAAAACATATTTTTGCCTTTAATCTGTCTTTTCTCGGTATTTTATTGTAATTTTGCAGTGTAATATATTACGTACTTAAAAGACATACATTGATAGAAAAACATATCGTACTCGAGGATATCGACCCCGTCGTATTTTACGGAGTCAACAACGCACATCTGCAAATGCTGAAGGCTCTCTTCCCCAAGTTGCGTATCGTTGCGCGGGATAATGTCGTGCGCGTGCTTGGAGACGAGGAAGACATGGCCCGTTTCGAAGAAGACATCGAGAAGATGAGAAAGCATGTGGTGAAGTACAACTCCATCACAGACGAGGACATTCTCGACATCATCAAAGGACGACAGACCAAAGCTGATGCCGTAAAAGACGTACTTGTTTACAGCATCTCGGGGCGCCCCATCAAGAGCAGATCCGAAAACCAGCAACGACTCATCGATGCTTTCAACAAGAGCGACATGATCTTTGCCGTAGGACCAGCCGGAACGGGCAAGACCTATCTGAGCATTGCACTCGCCGTGAAAGCACTGAAAGAGAAAGCCATCAAGCGCATCATCCTCAGCCGACCGGCAGTGGAAGCCGGAGAAAAGCTGGGATTCCTCCCCGGTGACATGAAAGACAAGATCGATCCCTATCTGCAACCGCTCTACGACGCCTTGCAGGATATGCTTCCCGCCACAAGACTCAGTGATCTGATGGAGAAGCACATCATACAGATCGCTCCACTCGCCTTTATGCGTGGCCGCACACTCAGCGACGCCGTTGTCATCCTCGACGAGGCTCAAAACACTACGACGGCACAGATCAGGATGTTTCTCACCCGCATGGGATGGAATACCAAGATGATTATTACGGGTGATATGACACAGATCGACCTGCCCAAGGAGTACAAGAGTGGATTGAAAGAAGCGCTGAGAATACTGAAAGGAGTGGAAGGCATTTCCGTCATAGAGCTCACAAAAAAAGACATCGTCCGCCACCAACTCGTAACCCGCATCGTCAACGCTTATGAGGCTTACGACAAACGCCAGGAGGAAGAGCACCGGAAACGGGCAGAGAGACAAAGAAGAGACTCTCTTGAAAGCAACGACGACGGGCAAGAGCTGACCATCATCGGCACAGGTGATTTCACCGAAAACTGATATTTCCCCCCCTACACATAGAAGACATTTCATAAAACACTTTTTTATATTCATACTATTATGAAAGCTTTAACACATACCGATTTCCATTTCGAAGGACAGAAGAGCGTTTACCATGGTAAGGTACGCGACGTTTACAACATCAACGATGATCTCATCGTTATGGTCGCAACAGACCGTATCTCAGCATTCGACGTCGTCTTGCCCAAAGGTATTCCTTTCAAGGGGCAAGTACTGAACCAGATTGCATCGAAATTCCTTGACCAGACTGCCGACATCTGCCCGAACTGGAAGCTGGCAACACCTGATCCTATGGTCACCGTAGGACTGAAATGCGAGGGATTCCGTGTGGAGATGATCATCCGCTCGATCCTCACGGGTTCTGCTTGGCGTGCATACAAAGATGGATGCCGTGAACTCTGTGGCGTGAAATTGCCGGAAGGTATGCATGAAAACGAGCGCTTCCCAGAGCCTATCATCACTCCTACCACCAAAGCAGACGAAGGCCATGACATGAACATCTCTCGCGAGGAGATCATCAAGCAGGGCATCGTGTCTGCCGAGGACTATGCAGTCATCGAGGACTGGACACGCAAACTCTTCCAGCGCGGACAGGAGATTGCAGCCAAACACGGTCTGATCCTCGTCGACACCAAATACGAATTTGGCAAACGCGACGGCAAGCTCTACCTCATCGACGAGATCCATACACCAGATTCCAGCCGCTACTTCTATGCCGACGGCTACGAGGAGCGTCTGGCTAAGGGCGAGCCTCAGCGTCAGCTCTCTAAGGAGTTCGTCAGACAGTGGCTCATCGAGCACAACTTCATGAACCAGCCCGGACAGACCATGCCGGAGATCACCGACGAGTATGCCGAGAGCGTATCAGAGAGATACATCGAACTCTATGAGCACATCACTGGCGAGAAATTCGACAAGGCTGCCGAGGAAGGTGACATTGCCGCACGCATCGAACGCAATGTGAAGAACTATCTCGCAACACGTAAGTAAACAGCTCATCGCATCAGGAATGTACAAACAAGAGCGCATTAAGCCCTACAATGGCACAGGTGACAAAGGACAACTCGTAGAGGAGATGTTTGACAACATCGCCGACAACTACGACACCCTCAACCACCGACTGTCATGGAATATAGACAAAGGATGGAGACGCAAGGCTATCAAGGCCCTTGCGCCTTTTCACCCTTGTTCTGTCCTTGACGTGGCAACAGGTACTGGCGATTTTGCCATCCTCTCTGCCCGTATGCTCCATCCACGGAAACTCATCGGAGCCGACATCTCAGAAGGAATGATGAACGTAGGACGAGAGAAAGTGAAAGTAGCAGGACTGGACAGCATCATCTCTTTCCAAAAGGAAGACTGCATGCATCTGTCATTCCCCGATAACACTTTCGATGCAGTCACAGCGGCCTTTGGCATCAGAAACTTCCAAGATCTGGATCAAGGACTGCGCGAGATGTGCCGGGTATTGAAGAAAGGGGGTCATCTGAGCATCGCAGAGCTTACCGAGCCCGTACACTTCCCCATGAAGCAGTGCTTCAAGCTCTATTCCCACACCTTTCTGCCGGTTTACGGCAGCATTATCTCTAAAGACAAGAGTGCATACAGCTACCTCACAGCCACCATCGAAGCTTTCCCCCAAGGAGAACAGATGATGGACATCCTGCAAAAGGCTGGCTTCTCCAAGGTCTCCTTCCGGCGACTGACCTTCGGTATATGCACTCTGTATTTCGCCGAAAAATAACCATCACGTCAAACAAGTAACACCAGCTGCACAATGGACAAATACGGACTGATAGGCTACCCTCTTGGACACTCCTTCTCCATCAGTTATTTCAATGAGAAGTTCCAAAACGAGAACATTGACGCAACTTATGAAAACTTCGAAATTCCTACGATAGAGGAATTGCCCGAGATACTTGACTCCAATCCAGAACTGAAAGGACTGAATGTCACGATACCTTATAAAGAAAAGGTCATCAGCTATCTCGACTCCCTCTCTCCCGAAGCTCGTGAAATCGGTGCTGTCAATGTCATCAAAGTAACACACAAAAACAAGAAGACGATACTAAAGGGCTTCAACAGCGATGTTATTGGATTCACACAAAGCATAGAGCCGCTATTAGAGCATTTCCATAAGAAGGCTCTCATCCTCGGTACTGGCGGCGCATCGAAAGCTATCGACTTCGGTCTGAAGTCACTTGGACTCAAGACGCTGAAGGTAAGCCGATACGAAAAGCCGGGTACCATTGAGTACAGCCACATCACTGCCGATACCATCAAGGAGTATAACGTGATCGTCAACTGCACTCCCTGCGGCATGTATCCTCATGCTGATGAGTGTCCTAATCTCCCATACGATGCCATGGACAACCACACGCTTCTCTACGACCTCATCTACAATCCTGACGAGACGCTGTTTATGAAGAAAGGCAAAGAGCGTGGCGCTGTGGTGAAAAACGGACTGGAGATGCTCCTGCTCCAGGCTTTCGCCAGCTGGCAGTTCTGGAATGACGAAAGATAAGGCACCATCATCCTCAAGATTCTATAATACCACACATTATTATATTATTATCACTCAAGACTCACGATTGAAAAAATGAATAACCGATACATGATGCGAGGCGTCAGTGCCGCAAAGGAAGATGTGCACAACGCTATCAAGAACATCGACAAAGGTATCTTCCCCCAAGCTTTCTGCAAGATCATCCCCGACATTCTCGGTGGCGATCCGGAATATTGCAATATCATGCACGCTGATGGCGCCGGCACAAAGTCTTCTTTAGCCTATCTCTATTGGAAAGAGACGGGAGATCTGAGCGTATGGAAAGGAATTGCGCAAGACGCTATCGTCATGAACACTGACGATCTGCTCTGTGTGGGTGCTGTAGACAACATCCTCGTGTCAAGCACCATTGGTCGCAACAAAATGTTGATCCCAGGTGAAGTTATCAGTGCTATTATCAATGGCACCGACGAACTGCTTGCTGAACTGCGCGGCATGGGTATCGGCATCTGGCCCACGGGTGGTGAAACAGCAGATGTCGGTGACTTGGTACGTACCATCATCGTCGACTCTACCGTCACGTGCCGCATGAAACGCAAGGATGTCATCAACAATGCCAACATTCGCCCCGGCGATGTCATCGTAGGACTTAGCTCCACCGGTCAGGCCACCTATGAGCACCAATACAATGGCGGCATGGGCAGCAACGGACTGACAAGTGCACGCCACGATGTCTTCGCAAAGTATCTGGCTGAGAAATATCCCGAAAGTTACGACCATGCCGTACCCGACGAACTGGTGTATAGCGGTAAATACCACCTCACCGACAAGATTGAAGGTGTGCCGGTGAATGCCGGTCAGATGGTTCTCTCTCCGACTCGCACCTACGCTCCCGTCATCAAGAAGCTCCTGGATGAGCTACGCCCCGAGATTCACGGTATGGTGCACTGCACCGGTGGCGCTCAGACCAAAGTACTGCACTTCGTCGGCGAAAACTGCAAAGTGGTAAAGGACAACATGTTCCCAGTTCCCCCACTCTTCAAGACCATACACGACTGCTCCGGCACAGACTGGAAAGAGATGTATCAGGTCTTCAATATGGGACATCGCATGGAGATCTATGTACGACCCGAAGTAGCAGATCAGGTCATCGCCGTAAGCAACAGCTTCAACATCGATGCCCAGGTCATCGGACACATCGAAGAAGGCAAGCGCTCTCTGACCATCAAGTCAGAATTCGGAACGTTTGAATATTAAATCCAACGCTTGCTTTTAAGAAACAAGCGTATGAATATTAAACTATAAGACGATTTATGCCAGAAAACAACAGCATATTGGAGAAGCTCGACGGTTTAGAGGCTCGCTATGAGGAAGTCAGCACGCTTATCACCGACCCCGCCGTCATAGCCGATCAACAACGTTATGTAAAACTCACTAAGGAGTATAAGGATCTCGACGACATCATGAAGGCACGCAAGAGATACATTGACTGTCTCAATGCCATCAAGGAAGCCAAAGACATACTGGCCAACGAGAAAGATCCCGACATGAAAGAGATGGCCCGTGAGGAGCTGTCTGAGAATGAAAATCTTAAGCCGCAGTTGGAAGAAGATATCAAGATTGCTCTTGTACCGAAAGATCCGGAAGACGCGAAAAACGTGCAGATGGAGATCCGTGCAGGTGCCGGTGGCGACGAGGCTGCCCTCTTTGCCGGCGATCTCTTCAACATGTACAAAAAATACTGTGAGTCGAAAGGCTGGACCGTCAGCGTGACAAGTGTCTCGGAAGGAGCCGTTGGCGGATATAAGGAGATAGACTTCGCCGTGAGTGGCGATAATGTCTATGGCACATTGAAATATGAGAGTGGTGTGCATCGCGTGCAACGTGTCCCCGCAACAGAGACTCAGGGCCGTATGCATACTTCTGCCGCCACAGTCGCCGTGCTCCCAGAAGCCGAAAAATTTGAAGTCCACATCAACGAAGGAGACATCAAGTGGGATACTTTCCGCTCCAGTGGCGCCGGAGGTCAGAACGTCAACAAGGTGAGTTCCGGTGTCCGTCTGCGCTATCCTTGGAAGAACCCCAACACGGGTGAGGTAGAAGAAATTCTCATCGAATGTACCGAGACGCGTGACCAGCCAAAGAATAAGGAACGAGCATTGAGCCGTCTCTATACATATATATATGATCACGAGCACCAGAAATACGTCGACGACATCTCCAGCCGCCGCCGTTCTTTGGTATCTACTGGTGACCGCAGTGCCAAGATCCGTACATACAATTTTCCACAGGGGCGTGTCACTGATCATCGTATCGGTTACACCATTCACGACCTGCAAGGATTTCTCGGCGGCAACATCCAAGACATGATCGACCATCTCACCGTGGCTGAAAATGCCGAAAAACTGAAGGAGAACGAGTTATAGGCTGCATAGAGGGTCAGCAGCCGACAAGGTATTATAGCTAATCGATCACTGGCAACAGCAATCTGATAATTAGTAAAAAGTAAACAGATAATTGTTCATAAACGACAGACCATGAACCGTAAGCAATTAATCGAACAGATATTCCAAAAGAAAACATTTCTCTGTGTAGGCTTGGATCCCGACATCCGCAAGATGCCGGAATGCGTCCAGCAAGAAGAAGATCCGATTTTCTTCTTCAACAAGCAGATCATCGACGCCACAGCACCCTACTGCGTTGCCTACAAGCCTAATCTGGCATTCTACGAATGTCTGGGTGTCAAGGGCATGATGTCTTTCGAGCGTACAGTAGAGTATCTTCAGAAGTTCTATCCCGACCATTTCATCATCGCTGATGCTAAACGCGGCGACATCGGCAACACCTCAGCCATGTATGCGCGCACCTTTTTTGAAGAATACAATGTCGATGCCCTCACAGTAGCTCCCTATATGGGTGAGGACAGCGTTACTCCTTTCCTTGAGTACAAAGGCAAGTGGGTGGTATTGCTTGCGCTGACAAGCAACAAGGGCAGCCATGATTTCCAGCTCACAGAGGACAAGGAGGGCAAGCGCCTGTTCGAGAAAGTGCTGAAGAAATCACAGCAGTGGGGTAATGAGGACAACATGATGTACGTCGTAGGAGCCACACAAGGACAGATGTTCCAGGACATCCGCAAAGTAGCTCCCAACCATTTCCTTCTTGTTCCAGGCGTTGGCGCACAGGGAGGCTCACTTCAGGAAGTTTGCAAATATGGCATCATCAAAGACTGTGGACTTCTGGTCAATTCCAGCCGTGGCATCATCTATGCCGGACATGACGAAAACTTCGCCCAAGCCTCGGCAGAGAAAGCCAAAGATTTGCAACAGCAAATGGAGGTGGAACTGTCTAAAATCGGATAAGCAAAAACGCATTGCTCGTTCAAGCAGAGCCTCATTTTTATTTCACAAAAGGCGTACTAATGTGCAATTAGTGCGCTTTTTTTTATCTAAAATGCACAAAAACTCAGCCTATCTTCAAAGATTCGAGAATAATTTATTATATTTGCAGAAATGTTTCAATCCTATTAGAAGATGGAATTTACCGCAAAGCAAATAGCTCAGTTTGTACAGGGCACTATTGAAGGAGACGAGAACGCCAGCGTGCACACCTTTTCCAAGATAGAGGAGGGCACAGCAGGCTCTATTTCCTTTTTAGCCAATCCCAAGTATATCCACTATTTATATGATACCAAGTCCACCATTGTTTTGGTAGACTCACAGATAAGCATCGACCGTCCGGTAGCCCCCACGCTCATTCGCGTAGACAACGCACGCGACTGTGTAGCCCGGTTATTACAGCTCTACGAGGCAGCCAAGCCCAAGAAGCATGGCATCGATCCCCTGGCCTTCGTATCTCCTAAGGCCAAAATCGGAAAGGATGTCTACGTGGGAGCCTTTGCTTATATCGCAGACGGTGTAACCATCGGCGACGGCTCACAGATCTATCCCAATGTGACCATCATGGACAATGCCACTCTTGGCGACAACTGTCTGATCTATCCTCAGGTGAGCATCTATCACGACTGCAAGCTTGGCAACAATGTCACCATCCATTCGGGCAGTGTCATCGGTGCCGATGGCTTCGGCTTCGCTCCCAACGCTCAGACTGGCCAGTACGACAAGATTCCTCAGATCGGCATCGTCACCATTGAGGATAATGTAGAAATCGGTGCTAATACTTGCATCGACAGATCAACGATGGGCTCTACTTTCGTCAGAAAAGGCGTGAAGCTCGACAACCTTGTGCAGATCGCCCACAATACCGACATTGGAGAGAACACCGTGATGTCAGCACAGGTCGGTGTGGCTGGCTCTACCAAAGTAGGACAATGGTGCATGTTTGGCGGACAAGTCGGTGTCTCCGGACATATCACCATCGGCGACAAAGTGCTGCTGGGTGCCCAGTCCGGTGCTCCATCTTCCCTCAAATCCAACCAGACACTGATTGGCACTCCACCAATGCCTCAGTTCGCCTATTTCAAGAGTCAGGCACTGTTCCAAAGACTTCCGGAAATCTACAAGCAGCTGAACGCATTGCAGAAAGAAGTGGAAGAACTAAAGAAGAAGTCATAAAACAGCAGACTTACATAAACTTACATAATAATAAGTAAAATAACCTCAACAGAGCTTTATACGCTTGATCGTTAAGCAACACAATAAAGATGGATACAGAAAAGCAAAAAACGCTTGGCGGCAGTTTCTCTCTCTTTGGTAAGGGACTGCACACAGGTCTGAATCTCACTGTGACGTTCAATCCCGCCCCGGAAAACACCGGCTATAAAATCCAACGCATCGACCTGGAAGGACAGCCCACTATCGAAGCAATTGCCGAAAACGTCGGCAATACAGAGCGTGGCACCGTTCTGCAGCAGGGAGACGTACGTGTCTCTACTGTTGAGCACGGCATGTCTGCCCTTTATGCAATGGGCATTGACAACTGCCTCATACAGGTCAATGGTCCCGAATTTCCCATTCTCGACGGTTCGGCTGCCATGTATGTCGAGCAAATCAAAAAGGTGGGCATCGTAGAGCAGAGTGCACCAAAAGACTATTATATTATCCGCAAAAAGATAGAAATCAAGGACGACGAGAGCGGCTCATGCATCACCATTCTCCCGGATACAGATTTCTCCATCACGGCCATGTGTTCCTTCCCTTCGAAATTTATTTCCAGCCAGTTTGCCACACTCGACAAGATGGAGAACTATGCCGAAGAGATCGCTCCAGCCCGTACTTTCGTCTTCGTACGTGACATCGTGCCATTGCTCAAAGCCAACCTCATCAAAGGCGGCGACCTCGACAATGCCATCGTCATCTACGAGAAACCCGAAGAGCAGGCTCAGCTCGACAAACTTGCAGATCTGTTGAAAGTACCGCATATCGACGCTGCAAAAATTGGATATATCCAGCACAAGCCACTCATGTGGGACAACGAATGCACGCGCCATAAGCTCCTTGACATCATTGGTGACATGGCCTTGATCGGCAAGCCCATCAAGGGACGCATCATTGCCACACGCCCCGGCCACACCATCAACAACAAGTTCGCACGTCTGATGCGTAAGGAAATTAGAAAGCATGAGGTGCAGGCTCCTATCTACGATCCCAATGAGGAGCCGCTGCTCGACAACATTCATATCCGTCAGCTACTCCCCCACCGTTATCCCATGCAACTTGTAGATAAGATTGTAGCCATGGGAGCAACGAGCATCGTCGGCGTGAAAAACGTCACTGCCAATGAACCTTTCTTCCAAGGTCACTTCCCCGATGAGCCCGTCATGCCCGGCGTGCTACAGATCGAGGCCATGGCACAGTGCGGTGGACTGCTCGTGCTCAGCCAGCTCGACGAACCCGAGAAGTGGTCGACCTATTTCCTCAAGATCGATGACGTGAAGTTCCGTCATAAGGTTGTGCCGGGCGACACGCTGCTCTTCCGCGTAGAGCTGCTCGGTCCGGTGCGCCATGGCATCAGTTCCATGAAAGGATATATGTTCGTCGGTGATCATGTCGTGTCCGAAGCGACATTCACGGCTCAGATCGTCAAGAACAAATAAGCCCTTATATTAATCTCAAGACCACATTTACACAAAATGAATCAGATTAGTCCTTTAGCATTTGTGCATCCCGAGGCCAAGTTAGGCGACAACAACGTCATCGGCCCCTTCTGCTACATCGACAAAAATACAGTACTGGGTGACAACAACGTGATGCAAAACAGCGTCACGATCAACTACGGTGCCCGCATCGGCAATAACAACGAGTTTTTCCCAGGTGCCAGCATATCCACCAAGCCACAAGATCTCAAGTTCAAGGGCGAAGAGACCATCTGCGAGATCGGCGACAACAACAGCATTCGCGAAAACGTGACCATCTCCCGTGGCACAGCTTCAAAAGGCACTACACGCGTGGGCAACAACAACCTGCTGATGGAAAATATGCACATCGCCCATGACTGTTTCTTTGGCAACGGACTGATCATCGGCAATTCCACCAAGTTTGCCGGTGAGGTCACCTGTGACGACTTCGCTGTGATCAGTGCCGAAATCCTCTGTCATCAGTTCTGCCACATCGGCGGCTACGTGATGATCCAGGGCGGTTGCCGTTTCAGCCAGGATATTCCTCCTTATATTATAGCTGGCAAAGAGCCTACCCGCTACTGCGGAATCAACCTTGTAGGACTCCGCCGTCATGGCTTCAGCAATGATCTGATTGAGCTCATCCACAACGCCTATCGTCTGCTCTATTCCGAGGGCATCCTCAAAGATGGCATCAAAAAGATCAAAAGCGAACTGCAGATGACACCCGAAATCCAATATATCTGCGACTTTGTCGAGTCTTCCAAGCGTGGCATCATCAGATGATGATCCCCCGCCAGAAGAGATGAACACATACAACGATGAAGTCAAGAAACTATTGTCATTCTCTAAGAGTTAGGAGCAACAATGCCCCTAACTCATTTTCCTTTTTATGAAAACACTCTTCGTCGTCCTTGGCCCAACAGGTGTTGGCAAGACTGAGTTATGCCTTTCCATAGCCCGATATCTCCATTCCCCCATCATCAATGCCGACTCACGGCAGATCTTCAAAGAGATTCCTATCGGCACCGCCGCCCCTACAGCAGAGCAGCAGCAGAGCGTCCGCCATTATTTCGTGGGCAACCACAGCCTTCAGGACTACTACAGCGCCTCGATGTACGAGCAGGATGCCATGAAGCTCATCACCCGCTTGTTCAGTGGTGAGGAAGACGGCCATGTGCGTGACAGGCTTTTGCTCTCCGGGGGCAGCATGATGTATATCGATGCCGTTTGCAATGGCATTGACGACATCCCAACAAAAAAAAAAAAAAAAAAAAAAAAAAAAAAAAA
>ERZ773245.1502-NODE-1502-length-16468-cov-2.667032_pt1 | contig 16468 bp, 14 predicted proteins | sample MGYA00580988_ERZ773245 | MGnify/ENA primary metagenome ERZ773245 (study PRJEB29015, sample SAMEA2737792) | human gut metagenome | biome: human gut; feature: human-associated habitat; material: faeces | place: China | collected 2012 ... | reverse complement strand
CGATCATTTCCAGGGCGGACATTATACTTTCGCAATGGCAAAAGCACCGATCGAGAAACATGTGACTATTCCGGGATATGAGGATGTAGAAGCAGGTATTGTTAAATGGCCTCTTTCTGTTTTAAGGATCCGTCATAAGAATGAGAAGAAAACTGAAAGTGAAGTGAAAGAGCAGATGACAGAAAACATTGCGAAAGACAAAAATGAGAGCGCAGAATAAAAGTCTGTTATGGTCAAAGACCAATAACATATAGAAATGCAGGAAGAAAGGACAAAATGAAACATGGAAGATTTTAAATTCAGCACACTGGAATATAAAAGACCAGATTTTGAAAAAACAGGTGCATTTGCAGAGGAGACCACGGAAAAGATCAAAAATGCAGCATCCTATGGAGAATTAAAAGGATATATGGAGCAGATGGAAGAAATGTCGAAAAATTTTTCGACGGACTGTACGATCGCATCCATCCGCCATACATTAGACACTACAGATGAGTTCTATGAAAAAGAAGATGCATATATCAACGATATGGTGCCGACCGTTATGCCGAAGCTTCTGGCTATGAATGATGCCCTGATGGAATCAAAGTTCCGCGGCGATATCGAAAACGAATATGGAAAACAGTATTTTGCACAGATGGATCTGCAGAAAAAGACATTCTGTGAGGAAAACATCCCACTGATGCAGCAGGAGTCAAGACTGTGCAGGGAATATGAAAAAATGATGGCAACCGCAGCAATCCCGTTTGACGGAAAAACGTTAAACCTGTACGGGGTACAGAAGTACTTTGAACATGAGGATCGTGAAGTACGAAAGGCTGCTGTAAAGGCTTACTCTGATTTTTATCATGGCAATGAAAAACGCCTCGAGGAAATCTGGGATGAACTGATCAAAATCCGTACACAGATGGGAAAAAATCTTGGTTATGAGAACTTTATCCCGGTTGGATATATGCAGCAGGGACGTACCGATTACGGCATGGAGGAAGTAGCTGCTTTCCGTGAGCAGGTGCGTACCGTGTTAGTACCTCTGTGTGAAAAATTATATGAGGCACAGAGAAAACGTCTCGGCGTGGATACATTGATGGTTTATGATGAAAAACGTGTATTCCCGGATGGCAATGCAGTTCCGGCAGGGGATGATGATTTCATGGTGGATCAGGCGAGAAAAATGTATCATGAATTAAGCCCTGAGACAGGAGAATTCATTGACTTTATGATCGACCATGAGCTGATGGACTTAAAAAACAAACCGGGCAAGGCATCCACCGGATATATGACATCCCTTGACCGCTACAAAGCACCGTTTGTATTTTCCTGTTTCAATCAGACGATCTTTGATATGCAGGTACTGTCACACGAGTTAGGTCATGCGTTTGCAGGATATATGGCAATGCGCAGCCAGCCGATCGCTGCATATTACAGTGAGTCAACGGATATTGCAGAAATTCATTCCATGGCAATGGAACAATTTGCTTATCCATATGCAGAAAAATTCTTCGGAGAGCAGGCAGATAAATATCGTTTTGCACACTTGCAGGATGCCCTGACATTTGTACCGTTTGGCGTAGCCGTAGATGAATTCCAGCATATCTGTTACAGCAACCCGGATATGACACCGAAGGAGCGCACGCTTGCATGGAAGAAGTTGGAAGAAACTTATATGCCTTGGAGAAAATATGAGGCAGATGATTTCTTTGACCGTGGCGGTTACTGGTATCACAAGCTGCATATTTATCTCTATCCATTCTATTATATCAACTATACTTTGACGACAATGGGAGCGATGGAGTTTAAAACCAAGGACAGAAAAGATCATGAGGATGCATGGAAAGATTACTTAAATCTCTGTAAATGTGGTGGCAGCATGAGCTATTTAGAGACACTGCGCTATGCACATCTGATGAATCCGTTTGAACAGGGCACAGTGGAAAAAGCGATTGAACTTGCGAAAAATGATTTGTTAAACAGCAAATATATGTAAGAAAAAAGCAAAGAAACGGCGGTTATTTCCGTTTCTTTGCTTTCTTTTTTGCAACACTGTATCCGAAGGTGCCAAGTTTTTTGCCAAGCAGGAAATAGGCACCGTGGGAGTAAGTGACAAGTCCGGTGTCATTGAGATGAAAGGTATTTTTTTCATCAAAAAATTTATCGTCTACGGTAACATTCACCACATCAGCAAGAAACATGGTGTGACTGCCGAGCGGTTTGATCTCCCGCACTTTACATTCAATGTTGACCGGGCTTTCCGCAATACCCGGTGCAGAAATCTCCTTCGAGGGGAGCGGTGTCAGATGCATTTCTTTGAATTTGTCAATATCTTTTCCGGAGCGGACACCGCAGAAATCGGTCGCACGGACTAACTGCTCTGTTGTCAGATTTACAACAAATTCGCCGGATTCCTCGATCATGTGGTAAGAGTAGCGTTCCGGGCGGACAGAGATCGATAACATCGGTGGATTGGTACACACGGTACCTGCCCACGCTACGGTGATGATATTCGGTTTCCCGGCAAGGGCTGGATTGGTGCAGAGCGCATCCTCCTTTCCGGCAGGATACTGGCAGCTTACCATGACGGCAGGCAGCGGGTAGAGCATGTTGCCGGGTTTGAAATATTGTTTTGCCATAAAGCCTCCATTTATTTCAGCAGAAGATCCATGAGATATGCATAGACGTCTTCATTTTGTTTTTTCCAGTTATCACAGATCGCCTGAGCCTGTTCCCGGGTTTTTACGGTAAGTGTCAGGTCGATCAGGTTGGTTTCATGTACACGGAACTGACAGCGCGCTGCATAATCCTGATTTGGTGTTTTGTAATAATCAGCAAGGATGGAGTTAACGCTGCGCAGTTCTAATTTATTTTTTTCTAAGAATGCAGTGGTGTCGCGTTCGATTGCAGGCGTGATCTTATCTTTGAAAAAACCAAGCGTCTCCTTACCGGCAGCAGTAATGGTATACTGTGTATTGCTGTGTGTGGATTCTGCGTGGATGAGACTTGCGTCCTCAAGATCGCTTAATACCTGCTGGACGCGGAAATAATCCGTGTAATCCTGCTCTAAAAAGAAATTAGATATCTGTGTGTTGGTCAATGGAAAATCCACTTTATCGAGCATGTTTAAAATTGTCAGTTTATAGATTGTGATTGGTTCTGCCATAATATAGATGCCCTCTTTCTTTTATAATCAGATATTCTTTCCCTGCCAGAGGTCACGCTCACGCAGGCATTTCTGGATCGTATTTAAAACTCTTTTTTTGTCGGTGCTCCATAAGGGTGCAAGTAAAAGATTCCTCGGCCCGTCCCCTGTGAGCCGGTGGATGACGATCTCCGGCGGCAGCAGTGCGATGCAGTCTGCAATCAGGTCACAGTATTCCTCCAGTGTAAAAAGTGGAAACGGATCTGCCATATAGGCAGTCCCAAGATCGGTTCCTTTCAATATATGAAGGAGCTGGAGTTTTATTCCGGTGACCGGAAGGCTGCCAACATAACGGACGGAGGAGAGCATATCTTCTTTTGTCTCACCCGGAAGTCCAAGGATCAGATGAGTAATGACCGGAATGTTTCTTTTATGCAAATCTGTTACCGCCTGCTCAAACTGGGAGAGGGTAAAACCGCTTCGGATCGCGTGAAGTGTTTTGTCATGGATAGTCTGAAGTCCAAGTTCAATCCAGACCGGTTTTCTGCGGTTTAACTCGTCGAGGAGATCTAAGACATCCGGTGGAAGACAGTCACAGCGGGTCGCAATGGACAATGCTGCCACATCCGGTTCTTCAATGGCTTCCGTAAAGATCCGTCTTAAATATTCTATCGGTGCATAGGTATTGGTATATGCCTGAAAATAAGCGATGAACTTTTTACAGCCTGTTTTTGCCTGAATCCGTTTTTTGGCGGAAAGAATCTGCGCATGAACAGACAAGTCAGGCGCGGCGGCAAAATCCCCGGAACCGCCAGCGCTGCAGAAGATGCAGCCGCGGTCGTCTAAGGTACCGTCGCGGTTTGGACAGGTCATACCGCCGTTTAAGGAAAGGCGGTAGACCTTTTCCCCGAAAGTCTGTTTTAATTCATAATCTAAAGAATGATACCGTTTGTCGCCCCAGATCATCATTTGATATGGGATTTGACAGCCTCGCTTACAACTTCTGCGACACGCGGGTCAAAAGCCTCCGGCATGATAAATTCGTCACATAACTGATCCTCGGAAACAAGACCTGCGATCGCTTCTGCGGCGGCAAGTTTCATTTCTTCCGTGATCTGAAAGGAAAACGTCAATAATACACGAATGCTTATTTTCCTTGAATTGATCAAAATCGTATTGATGTCATCGATCGTATATTTTACTTTTACATAATCCGATGGGAGCACTCCTTCTATATGTACATATTCCTCAAACGGAAGTGAATATTCCAGCGATTCAAGGTATGCTGACGTATCATTTGTACCATATAGCCCCTGAAATACAAATTCCCCCTTGATCCTTACCCGGTCAACCATCATTTCCGTTTCCTGTATCTTTACGATTCCTCTGGTCTGGATCATCTTTTCTACATCTGGTTTTGTATCTGCAACATTACAGTCCTGATCGATCGTGATCTGCATCTGTTTCTTCGCTTTCGCCACGATCCCATAAAATTCTTTCTTATCAAAATCCATAAAAAAATTCCTCCCTGTCTGTATATACAAATATATTCAGACAAGAAGGATTCTATGCATCACCCATTAGTTTTCTAATAACATCATACGGACATCTCTTGTGATCACGTCCTGGTAGCTGAAACTTACAGTTTTATTCTGGTCATTGCCATCTGCATTCTCTAACTCTACCAAAAAGATATTAGGATATGTCTGTGTGATCACTCCCTTAGCTGTTACAAATTTATGTCGTCCTCTGTTTGCACTAATCTTGATTTTGCTGCCAATCTGATTCTTGATGGATTGGCGTACTCTGTTAAGATCTAATTGTGTCATAAATTCACCTCTTCCATATACAGAATATTCTGGAAATTCTATATAATGATTTTAATATTATAACATTTTGCCCAGTTTTTGTCAAATTTATGCATACAATATCCAGTTTTATCACTATTATTACCAAACAAGAAAACTGTACACCGATGAGGCGTACAGTTTTCTTAACATATTATATGGAGTTTATTTTTATATGGAGTGTTTTAACTATTATAGACATCCTTGTCTAATTCATTTTCTTTATAGCTGACGATCACTGTCGTTGCCGCATCCAAGTTCTTCCATGCATGTTTTTCTGTTTAAAGGAAGTGTTGCTGCGTTAGAAGTTGTTGTTTCTAGAAGATTCACAGAGAACCATCCCATGGACTTGATAAAGTATGCAAACAATCCAGCTAATGTTGCACCGCATACATAAAACCCTACAAATGTTCCAATTGTCTTTCCTGTGATCTTTCCAAGTCTCTTTGGATCTGCCATGCTGCATAATGCAAGGCTTAATGATGCTAAAACAAGTGGTGCGATTGAAACGGTAGCATCACAGACTATCATATCTTCTTAATAAATCAACGTGATTCCTTTTTCTTTACAAAATTCAACCCATTGATCTGACGGTCTTTCATCGGTTACCAGATAAGTTACCTTATCCCAATCTAAAAATTGTACAAATGCTGTTCTCTCAAATTTTGTATGATCTGCAAGAAGAGCTACTTCTAGTGCCTGTTTTACCATCTCTGTCTTGACATCTGCTTCTCGTTCGCTGGAGTCCATGATACCTTTGTCCATATCAAGTCCTTTACAGCTGAGCAGTGCAAGATCCACATGATACCTTCTAATATTTTCTTTTGCTAAGTTCCCTTGCAGAGAGAGGGAGTCCTCATTGAACACGCCGCCTGTTGAAAGAATATGAATCTCTGATCCTGTCATCTCACGGAAAATCTCTGTTGATGAACTCAGTACGGTAATATTTCGGTTTGCCTTCAGTAAACGAATGGCTTCCATGACAGTTGTACTGGCATCTGCTGCTATCGTTCTCTTCTGATCTAATACTTCCTTAAAGAGTTGCGCGATCTTAGCCTTTTCCTTTTGATTGATCGATGTTCGCTTGTAAAAATGGATATGTTCCTTCTGACTTGCACTGTTTAATACAGCACCACCAAATGTTCTCGTCAAAAAACCTTCCTTTTCCAGCTTCTCAAGATCTCTTCGGATCGTCTCTTCCGTTACCTTGTAAATCTTACTTAGTTCGGATACTGTGACTTTCTTCTCATTCTTAACTTGTTCTCTTATATGTTCTAAACGGTTCTTCACGGGACACCCCTCCCTTATAAATTATCTAGCATAGTATATATCTTTATTTGTCATATACTTCTTAAATGTTCTGTGACTTTCTTTTATTCTATCATTGATATTGTGGAATTCAAAGACTTTTTTCCATGTTTTCCAACATTTTCAATTTTTCTCTCACAAGGGATCTCTTTCTGATTTTTATTTATCGATTTCTTCTGCGATTTTCTTTTTATTCCTTTCTTTTTTCTGTAAAATGTAGATTTTTTTATGTTGTTCCAAATTTAGTTCATTCTGGATTGGAATCTTTTCGTTAATTAATAAATTAACATAATTGTCAGATAATTAGCGAAATTGTTCCTTGATTTCACATAATTTGTCTGTTATGATTGTCTCATCACTTAATAATGGAAGGTAAAACTTATGGGATTTTTAAAAGGTAAAACAGCCATCATCACTGGTGGCGGAAGATCTGTATTAAAAGATGGAAGCTGTGGGTCTATTGGTTATGGAATTGCAACTGCATACGCAAAGGAAGGTGCAAACCTCGTTATTACAGGAAGAAATAAACAGAAACTTGCCGATGCCAAAGAGGAACTCGAGAGATTATACAATATCAAAGTTCTACCAGTCCAAGCCGATGTAAGTGCCGGTGCTGACAACGAGACAGTCGTGCAGCATGTCATTGATGAAACAATCGCCAAATTCGGACGGATCGATGTTCTGATCAATAATGCACAGGCATCTGCTTCTGGAGTTACTTTAGCTGATCATACGACTGAACAATTTGATCTCGCACTTTATTCCGGTCTTTATGCCGCATTTTACTATATGAAAGCATGTTACCCTCATTTGAAAGAGACAAAAGGCTCTGTCATTAACTTTGCATCCGGTGCCGGATTATTTGGAAACTATGGTCAATGTGCTTATGCTGCAGCAAAAGAAGGAATCCGTGGTCTTACCAGAGTTGCCGCAAATGAATGGGGTCCTGACGGCATCAATGCTAATATCATTTGTCCACTCGCATGGACAGCACAGCTTGAAAATTTCCAGCAGGCTTATCCTGAAGCCTTTGAAGCTAATGTCAAAATGCCTCCTGCAGGACATTATGGAGATGTTGAGAAAGAAATCGGAAGAGTATGCGTTCAGTTAGCTTCGCCTGATTTCAAATATATGAACGGAGAAACACTTACCTTAGAAGGTGGAATGGGATTAAGGCCGTAACAAGACCTGCTGAGGATAGAATGTATTTTTTACCTTTGGCATCCTTTTATATCAGCTATATGGAAAAATGCGGAGACATTCGTTTAATCGATCGTCTCCGCATTTTTATGCTTTTCGCTATTTTATTTTGTTCACTGACTCTGACAGATTATTCTTCATCGTCATCATCTTCCACCCACTGGGCATATCCAGTATTATATGTCGATGTATTTTCTTCTTCTGTCTTGATCTCAGAATCTGTTTTTACCTCTGGCCCTGGAGTTTCTGCATCATTTTCATCTGTTTCTGATACATTTTCATCTGTCTCTGATACATTTTTATCAGACTCTTCTACTGGATTCTTGTATTTGTTGAAGATTTCCATGAATTCTTTTCCTGTGATCGTCTCACGCTGGATCAAAAACTCTGCTGCTTCGTCAAGAATGTCCATATTTTCACGAATGTATGTGACTGCTTTGGCGTAAGCTTCTTTTAACATCTTCATGACAACTTCATCGACTTTCGCTGCTGTTGTCTCTGCACAGTTCATAACTGCACGTCCATCTAAGTATCGGTTTGTAATGGACTCTAAACCGATCAATCCAAATTCATCGGACATACCATACTGTGTTACCATCGCTCTTGCGATCGCTGTGGCACGCTCAATATCATTGGATGCTCCTGTTGTGACAGAGTTAAATTTCACTTCTTCTGCCGCACGTCCACCGAAGAATGAGACAAGGTCTGCTAACATCTCATCCTTCTTATTTAAGTATTTTTCTTCTTCTGGACGCTGCATTGTATATCCAAGTGCTCCCATGGTACGAGGTACGATGGTGATCTTCTGTACTGGTTCTGATTCTTTTTGCAATGCCATAACCAGTGCATGTCCGACTTCATGGTATGCAACAATGTGTTTCTCTTCATCGCCAAGAATTCTGTCCTTCTTCTCTTTACCAGCAATGACAACTTCCACTGCTTCAAATAAGTCTTTCTGTGAAACAGCCTTTCTTCCTGCCTTGACAGCTCCAAGTGCTGCTTCGTTGATCATATTGGCAAGATCAGATCCAACAGCTCCACTGGTTGCCAGTGCGATTTCTTCAAAATCAACGGTCTCATCCATCTTCACATCTTTGGCATGTACTTTTAATGTCTCAATTCTTCCCTTTAAATCTGGGCGTTCTACAATAACACGGCGGTCAAAACGTCCTGGACGAAGAAGGGCTTTGTCTAAGACTTCTGGACGGTTTGTTGCTGCAAGAATAATGATACCTTTGGATGTATCAAATCCATCCATCTCTGCAAGTAAAGCATTCAATGTCTGTTCACGTTCATCATTTCCTCCACCATGCATTCCATTATCACGACTCTTACCAATAGCGTCGATCTCATCAATAAAAATAATACATGGTGCCATCTGCTGTGCCTGTTTAAATAAGTCACGAACTCTGGATGCTCCGACTCCGACAAACATCTCTACAAAGTCAGATCCAGAAAGTGAAAAGAATGGAACTCCTGCTTCTCCTGCTACTGCTTTGGCAAGCAATGTCTTACCAGTACCCGGAGGTCCTACAAGCAATGCACCTTTTGGCAGCTTCGCACCAATCTCTGTGTATCGTTCTGGGTGATGAAGAAAATCTACCATCTCTGTCAGTGTTTCCTTCGCTTCTCCCTGTCCCGCAACATCTGCAAATGTCACTCCTGTCTTCTTCTCAACATATACCTTCGCATTGGACTTTCCAACCCCCATCATTCCGCTGCTTCTTCGCATCATCATGACAAGGAATCCAAAGATCACGATCGTAGGGATCAAACTGATCAATATCGATAAGAAAGTATCCATCGGATCTTCTGGTTCCTGTTCAAATGCGATCTTACTCTTGATCAGACGATTCACCAGTTCATAATCTCCGCTGATCCTCTGTACCGTATATGTTGTCTTGTAAAAAGGATTTCCCTCGTTCTTTGGTGTCACTTTCAACTGGCTGTCTGTGACCTTTACACTTTTTACCTGATCTTTATCAAGCATTGTGACAAATTTATTGTACGAAATCGTTTTCTCCGTTCCGTTTCTCCATTTTGTTAAAATCGAATTAAAAAAGAAAGTACCAAGAATTGAAACGATCAGAAAGATTGCAAGAATCTTCGCGTTTTTCTTCTTGTTATCTTTATCATTTTTATCATTCTTATTATTCTGTTGATTATTCAAATGTCAGCTCCTCCTTTGATTCATAAGCACCATTATATGTTTTCTGATTTTATAAATCAATAAAACTATTCTAAACTTTTTATAATTTTAGTGAAAAATCACATCTTTTTCGTAAAACTGGCTTTTTAGTACAATATATGGATAAGATTTTCCATGCTTCTGGTGCTCTTTTGTAACCCCTGTCAGTATCGTATCAATATAAATATGTGTCCGGTCTGCACTAAATTCTCTAACCTTGATCTTATAGCCGCTCCCCGGCTGTCTTCCATATCCGATCACATAATAAGTAAAACCACCTGTTGTATATGTAAAATGAAATGCTTCCCTCTTTTGTTCATCGATCAGTTTGCCTAATTGTACTGGGATCACACTTCTTCTACAGACAACATATACAACCTTCTGTTTTTGTCCTCGTTCATCCTTTTTGATACATCCTGTCAAAATCACACATAAAATAATACTAAAAATAAATATCCAGATTCTTTGTTTCATGGATCTCTATCCTTTTTATCATTTTATGCAAATAGATTTAAGATAATACTTCCCGGATCATTATCGGTTTCATTGGTTTTTCTTCTATTATATGGTAGTTTTCTTTAAAATGAAGAACTGCCTGTTTTACTTTTTCTTCATCATTTCCATAAATTGTTGCAAGCACATCGCCTTTCTTCACAGGATCCGCAACCTTCTTTGAGAAAACAAGTCCAACCGTTGGATCGATCACACTTTCCTTCGTTTCTCTTCCTCCACCAAGGATCAAAGAGCAGATTCCCATTTCCTGTGCATCAATACTTCCGACAAATCCATCTTGTTCTGATCGTATTTCTTCTATAATATCTGCCTGTTCAAATAACTCTGGATGATCGATGTATTTCGTATCACCACCTTGTGCAGCAACAAATTGTTTGAATTTATCCAATGCTTTCCCACTTTGAATAGATTCCCGGACTCTCATAAGTCCTTCATCAAAATCCTTTGCTGCACCGCCAAGGATCAGCATATGCGAAGCCAGTGTCTCAATAAGCTCCACAAAATCATCTGGTCCATTGCCTTTTAATGTATCGATCGCTTCTTTGACTTCCAGAATATTTCCAACTGCCGTTCCAAGAGCTTCATCCATATTCGTGATCACAGCCGTCATCTTCCTTCCGGCACTCTTTCCAATCTCTACCATCTCTTTGGCAAGTTGTATCGCATCCGACTCTCCTTTCATAAATGCACCGCTTCCGGTCTTTACATCCAACAAGATCGCATCTGCTCCTGCTGCCAGCTTCTTACTCATAATACTGCTTGCGATCAAAGAAATCTGATCCACCGTTGCGGTCACATCACGCAATGCATACAACAATTTATCTGCTGGTGCAAGATCCTTCGTCTGCCCCATGATTGAAATACCAATTGAATTCACTTGTTCTTCAAACGCATCATCTTCAAGCTGTGTTGAAAAACCTGGAATACTCTCCAGTTTATCGATCGTACCCCCAGTATGACCAAGTCCACGCCCAGACATCTTAGCAACCGGGATTCCAAGCGAAGCAACAATCGGTGTCAACGCCAAAGAAGTCTTATCTCCAACCCCTCCCGTACTATGCTTATCAACCTTGATCCCCTGAATCTGAGACAGATCAAGCATCTCACCACTTCGCGCCATTGCCATCGTAAGCTCATAAGTTTCTTCTTTATCAAGCCCTTGAAAACAGATCGCCATCAACAAAGCTGACATCTGATAATCCGGTATCCTGCCATCTGTGTATTCACGGATCATCCATTGAATCTCATCTTTCGTCAAAGGTTTCCCTTGTCTCTTTTTTAGTATCAGATCATACATTCTCATAGATTCGGCCTCCTTTGCTTTTTGTTGTATATAGTATAACACAAAATTTGTAGGTAGGCTTACGTGTATGTGATAAAAAATAAATAAGCAACCGAAAGTGATGCATTGGAATTTTGCCATATTTTGAATAAATTCGCAGCCCAATTGGACGAATGTCTGAGCTTCAAAGACTTTTGTCTTAAACAAAACTTCAGAGCGAGTTCTCGTAGGAAATTGGGCGGATAAGCGATTTGTTCAAAATGTGAGCAAAATTCCACCGCTGCGTTTTCGGTTGCTTATTTATTTTTTATCATATACTGAAAGACTACAGTTGGCCAACTTACAAATTTAAAATTTACAGTAAATTATCAGCTAATTCTTCCATAGTCTTAATATTCTCATCATTCATCGTAGATTTGATCGTTACAACTGGATCTACCATCTCGATATTCTTAAATCCTTCTACGATACCTTTCATGATTTTTGCTGCCATTGGTGCCCATGATCCATTTTCCATAAATGCAACTTTACGTTTCTGATAGTTCTTAGCTTTTAAGTGATGTAAAAAGTCTTCCATGCATGGGAAGATTCCTGCATCGTATGTTGCTGCTGCCAGCACCAGTCTGTCATAGCGGAATGCATCTTCGATCACTTCTGCCATATCATCTCTGGAAAGGTCTGCTACTACAACTTTTGGAGCTCCTTTTGCTTCTAAGATTTCTGCTAATTTCTTTGCTGCAGCTGCTGTATTTCCATGGATAGATGCGTATGCGATCAGGATTCCTTCGTTCTCTGGCTCATATTTGCTCCATGTGTCGTATAATCCAATATAATATCCAAGGTTTTCTTTTAAAATTGGTCCGTGTAATGGACAGATGATCTCAATATCTAATCCTGCGGCTTTCTTTAAGAGATTCTGTACCTGTACTCCGTATTTACCACAGATATTGAAATAATAACGTCTTGCTTCACATGCCCAATCTTCATCTGCATCTAAAGCTCCGAATTTACCAAATCCATCTGCTGAGAATAAGATTTTCTCTGATGTTTCATATGCTACCATAACTTCTGGCCAGTGAACCATTGGTGCCATAACGAACTGTAATGTATGAGATCCAAGAGATAATGTATCTCCTTCTTTTACTACGACTTTACGTCCTTCTAGATCAAATGTAAAGAACTGAGGGATCATATTAAATGTCTTGGCATTACCTACAACCTTAGCTTCTGGATATTTTTCTGCTAATACCTGTAAGCTTGCAGCATGGTCTGGTTCCATATGAGATACTACAATGTAATCTACGTTTCTTCCATCTAATGCTTCTTCTAAGTTTACAAGCCATTCATCTGTCTTGCATGCATCCACAGTATCCATAACGGCTACTTTCTCATCTAAGATCACATAAGAGTTATAAGAAACACCATTTGGTACTACATACTGGCTCTCAAATAAGTCAATGTCATGATCGTCTACACCAATATATTTTACTGAATCTGTAACTTTAATATCCTTCATTGTCTTACCTCCAAAATTAAATTCATTTTGCTTTTTCAACTTTTCTTACTATAACATAGTTTTGCCAAAATATCTACTAGTAATAGTTACTATTTCTAATACAATTTCTTTTCAGATACAAAGATCCCCAAAACAAAACTTCAATCTTGCTCCAGGGATTCTTTATCATCTCTTTGGATGCTTCATGCAACTCTGATTATCTATGCATTGAGAAGCTATCCATATCATAACGTTTTAAGTTGTCTGTGATCTTGCGATCATCTGCGGATTTGATCATTGTTTCTCTGACTTTACGAGCTTTAATGATCTCTTCGTTACGGCTTGGTCCACCAACGCATCCGCCTTCGCATGCCATACCTTCGATGAAGTCTTCTGGTAATCTTCCTCTCTGTAAGAACATTAAAGCTTTCTTACATTCTGCTGCACCGTTAGCTTTGCATACTTTGATATCTTCGTTCTGTTCTGTCTCTTTCATGTATTCTAATACAGAATCTGTTACTCCACCAGAGTTTCCATAGAATTTACCGAAGATCGTAGAATCCTGATATGTATTCTCTGCTGGTTCTAATTCTACGTCTTTTGCTTTCATAATTGCTAAGATCTCGTTGTAGTTTAATGCATAATCTGCATTTCCTTCGATCTTCTGGTCTGCCACTTCTGACTTCTTGGCTACACATGGTCCAACAAATACTGTAACTGCATCTGGATCTTTTGCTTTGATCATTCTTGATACTGCACACATTGGAGATACTGTTGTAGAAATCATATCTGCAAGATCTGGATAATGTTTGCGAATCATGTTTACGAATCCTGGACAGCATGAAGTTGTTTTCTTCTCACCGTTTCTGTAAGCTTCTAACCATTCTTCTGCTTCGCTGCATGTTGTCATATCTCCACCTAAACCTGCTTCGATCAGATCTTCAAATCCAACTTTCTTTACTGCCTGTCTCCAGCTTTCCATTGTAATATCTTTACCAAACTGTCCTTCTGTTGCTGGGGCAAGGATCGCGTAGACTTTCTTACCTGCTTTCAAGTCTGCGATAACGTTTGTGATCCATGTCTTTGTTCCGATCGCACCGAATGGACATTTTGCTGCACACTGTCCACAACGGATACATTTTTCTTCATCAATCACTGATACTCCATACTCATCATAAGAAATTGCATCTACTGGACAGCTGTCTTTACATGGTCTTGATACATGAGCGATCGCATTGTATGGACAGGCTTTTGCGCACATACCACATTCCTTACATTTCTGAGGGTCGATTCTTGATCTTGTATGTCCTGGTTCGATCGCTCCGAAACGACATGCTTTGATACAGTCTTTTCCAAGACAATTCTGACAGTTGTTTGTTACAACATAGCTTGAGATCGGACAGTCAGCACATGCTGATTTAATTACCTGCACGATATTTCCATCATCTTCTGCTCCTGGAGCTTTACCTTCTGCTAAACGAATTCTCTGTCTTACGATTTCTCTTTCTTTGTAGATGCAGCAACGGAATGTTGGTTCTGGTCCTTCAATCATCTTCTCTGGGATCAGATCTCTTTCTTCTTCTAAAGTCCCTTCAAACGATGCCTTTGCTACGAAATACAGTACATCTTTTTTCAGATTCTGAATGCTTGTTACATCATACATAATAGTTTACCCTTCCTTAAAAAACACTTAACTAAAACACCCTAGATATTGTTATTTTTTTATCTATGTGCATTATAACAAATATTTTCTTTTTTCTCTACAATGCTTAAAGAAAAGTACAAAAAATATGCAATTTTTTTAAAATTGTACAATTAACATTTTCTTAACGATGACTTTGTCCGTATATTGCATACAATTATTGTTAAAAGAAAGACACAATTGTCTGAAAATTTTTATCATTATAACTTGAAGTTATGGCAAACTATTATTTTTATGTATTTCACAAGCCTTATTCTATCTGTTATTGTATAGCTTATCGATAGAAAATTATTAGACTTATATAAATGGAAAGGATAGATTTATGAGACCATACAGATATGATATTGTTGGTAGTTTTTTAAGACCAGATTATTTAAAAGATGCACGTGCTGAATATGCAGAAGGAACTTTATCTGCAGACCAGTTGCGTGAAGTTGAAGATAAAGCGATCAAAGAGTTAGTTGAAAAAGAGAAAGCTGTTGGATTAAAAGCAGTTACTGACGGAGAATTAAGACGTCGCTATTGGCATCTTGATTTCCTTGCTTCCTTAGTCGGAGTCGAGGAGATCAAAGCTGATCACTGGTCTGTTGCTTTTAAGGGACATCAGCCAAAAGCCGCAACTCTTGAGATTGTTGACAAAATTGATTTTGATGAAAACAGTGAATTCTTAGATCATTTCTCTTACTTGAAAGAAATTGCTGGGGATGTTGACTGCAAGATGACAATTCCTTCTCCTGCAATGCTTCATCTGATCTGTTGTGTTCGTGGAAGCGAAACTTATAAAGCGATCGATCGTTATAAAAATGAAGATGATCTGTATCATGAGATTGCTCTTGCTTATCAGAAAGCGATCAAAGCATTCTACGCTCGTGGATGCCGTTACTTACAGTTTGATGATACATCTTGGGGTGAATTCTGTGATCAGAATAAACGCGACGATTACGCAAACCGTGTCTTGACCTTGACCAGATTGCTAAGAATTATGTGAAAATGATCAACGAAGCTTTAGAAGCTAAACCTGAGGATATGACAATTACAATGCATATCTGCCGTGGTAACTTCCGTTCTACATGGTTCTCTTCTGGTGGTTATGAGCCAGTTGCTGAGACTTTATTCGGTGGATGTAAGATCGATGGTTTCTTCTTAGAGTATGATAGTGACCGTTCCGGTGATTTCAAACCATTACGTTTTATTAAAGATCAGAAGGTTGTGTTAGGTCTTGTTACTTCTAAGGATCCAGAACTTGAAGATAAAACTGAGATTAAAGAACGTATTAAAGAGGCTGCTCAGTATGTTGCACTTGACCAGCTTTGCTTAAGTCCTCAGTGTGGTTTTTCTTCTACAGAAGAAGGAAATATCTTAACCGATGAAGATCAGTGGAAGAAGATGTCTCTTATTAAGGAGATTGCTGAGGAAGTTTGGGGATAGGATATCCGTGATACATATTTCATAATAATATAGCAAATAAAAGAATCCGGCATTACATTTTTGTGTTTGCCGGATTTTTTTATATCCAATTTTCATCTATTTCTTTTTTCAACTGGCAAAACATATCATAAAATTTTTCTTTTGCCTGTGAAATAATTGATAATGCGATATTCTGATTATAAGAATGTGTTACATTTCTATCCAAATAAGTGCTTTCTATTATAACATACTCTCTTATATTTTTTTGTAAAAAATCAAAGAAAAAAGCCTCTGGAGACTAAATCCAGAGACTTAAAAGGGCTATTATTTACGTTTTTTATAATTGTGTTCTTCTTATTTTACGTTGAAGGCTTTGATTCCAGGATATACGGC
>ERZ773245.1480-NODE-1480-length-16612-cov-3.948783_pt1 | contig 16612 bp, 17 predicted proteins | sample MGYA00580988_ERZ773245 | MGnify/ENA primary metagenome ERZ773245 (study PRJEB29015, sample SAMEA2737792) | human gut metagenome | biome: human gut; feature: human-associated habitat; material: faeces | place: China | collected 2012 ... | reverse complement strand
ATACTGATACGTTTTTTTTGAATTTCTAAAGTGTCAACTTATTCAGTACACGTCAATTGTAGAAAACAATTGAAAGTTCCTAATTTTGCCCGTTGCTTGAATGAGGAATACCAATGTGCCACCAAAAGCGGCCGTTAAGACATTCAACAACACAAGTATAGAAAACAAAATCATGTATTCCGTTGTTTGCCCTAACCATATATGTAAGAGCATATGCATCTCGAAACATATAGGTACGACCATCAAGTAAAAAATGAAAAATGAAACTTTTGAACTTGAATTGACTAATTTTATATATGACTCGCGTTCTCTTTTAGCATACAACTTTACTATTTGTGGGATTGAAGCTCCTTGGAAATTCCATACCAACGATGCTACAGAGTTTTGTACCTGTATTGCAATTCCACGTGCAGCATTCACAGCTGGTCCAAAGAACATATTCATTAGTAGATTAATACCCTGATCAGCTAAGGTGTTTGACATCTGACCAGCCAAGCTCCACGATGTATAACTGAAAAGTCGATAGAACAAGCTCTTGTCCCATACAAAACGATATCTACATTCTTTATAGTTTCTTACATCATAGATGCGATTGGCTACGACAAATCCCAACTGTACAATTAGTACAAAAAGGGCATACCACCATAGTTTGTCGCCATCCATAAATTTCAGTAGAATAACAAAAAATAGAGTTGCTACTGACTTTAATATTTGAAAGAGCGCATAGATAGTGAAATCCTCATGAGCATTAAGACAGGCTGTATAAGGTACTTGCGTCACGTTGAATACAGATGCAAAAATAGAGAATTGAAATACCCAAAAGGCAGTATGCATCCTATTTTCAGGTATGACCATTTTGTTGTAAAGTAGCCATAGTCCAATTATTTCTCCGATGATAACAATAATGACCGATATTAGTATATGAACATTGAGACACATAGAAAAAGTATGCGCTAACTTCTGCTGATTTCCAGTGCCTAATTCGAATGACAGAAACCTTTGTGTAGCCTCTGTCATTGCAGAATTTAAGAAAATAAACAATGCGACTATACCACCAACGGCGTTATAAATACCAAAATCGGACACACCCAACACTTGGAGTATCACCCGGGATGTGTAAAATCCTATAAGGATATTTACAATCATTCGGATATACATGAATATAGTATTCTTAGCTATCTTTTTGTTGTCTGCCGGCATTATGTTTTTTGCTCTCTACTTATGAGCCAATTTTACGGTTGAACAATCTTTATTAAAATTTTGAGGTTGACAGATGCTTATATCTGTAAACGTCTTATTTTCCGTCACGCCACATCTCCCGGCTGTTTTTCAGCCGGTTATGTGGATTACGCAAAAAAATGATTTTCCAAGTTTTACCTATATTTTGATATAACAGGGCAGCAGTTGCCGCTTGTCATAGGTTTCTTTGCTAACTGTTTCTTGGTCCGTCGCTCCCGTCGCACTTTAATCTGATCGGGAGTTACCTTCTGGACTTTAAATGCAAGTTCCAGTTTGAGTTCATAAACTTGTCATAGTTGACACCATACTCGGAGCAATCCTTAGTCTCACTGCACAGCTGATACAGATCGTAGACTTCCTGATAATTGACTTTTTCTTTCGGCATAACTTTTCTGTTTTAAAGTTGATGCCGCAAAGGTAATATTTTTATGTGCCGGTGTCAAGGCGGAAAATAAGACGTTTACGAACCTTCTCACGGAGTTTTTTTTCTCACGGATTAAACAGATGACACGGATCTTTCTTTATTCATCCGTGTGGGTCTGTGGAATCTGTGTGACATCTTCTCACTGAGTTTTTTTATTTCTCACGGATTAAACAGATGACACGGATTTATACATAGCACAGGAATCTCACGCGGATGGCACACAAGTTTATTCATTTGCTATATGGTTTGATTGGTAATTGAAGGTTTTCTGTCTACTATCTTAAATTCAGATCTCCACATGGTGTTATCAAAGAAACAAATTTGAATTTTATCTATCTCTGAAACTATCAATCTATTTCCTGGGAAAAAGACACCCTCGTCTTTTACATGCTTTGGAATCGGATGAACTCTTATTGCCTTATAAGAGAATCCTGCATGTTTTTTTAGGAAAGCAAGAACAGCAGGAAAAGATATTCTTTCAAGGTTTCTTTGAGTTTTTATATATGCTGCACATTTGATAAACTCTTCGTAATGGTCAACCCGTCCAACCATATCAAATAGCATAGGGGAGTATTGATCATAAGTGGTCTGGCACACAACATATCCTGTACGTGAATAAACCACATTCCCCCACCAATAAGCGTCTTCTATTCTTGTATCCCAGAAGTAATAACCTTCACCCAACCACGGCTCTTTAACGCCTTTCTTTAGTAAGCCATTTCCAGTATGACTTAAACATTTATAAGGACCATGGCTTTCAATTTCCTCATCATTGCCACGATCTTCAAGAGTCTGGTAAATTTTAACTTCCAACATACAACTTTTACTCTTTCACGATCGTATTTTTTTTAAGTTGTTCTGTCAATCCCATTAAGTTAACTGTCGGGAGAATAATAGGGTGTACGTTAGCCTGCAAAGATAAGGTGCTAACAAAAGCTCTGACATATGGGAAAACAATTGCCAGACTATTCGGATAGAAATATTCCGGAATGCTTTCAATTGGCAACCGATAATCGAAAGAGAATGAGGCTATACATGTAACATCTACTACATTTTTATTTGTATCAACAGACTTCACAACTACGTCAAATATTAAGACATAACGTCCATTCGAGACGTTATATTCTCCTTTAGGGCTGAATGAAATGCTAAGTTCGGATTTAGTTGGAATTTCAAAGTCTATGAAGGCTTTTGTGAAATGATAAGAGTCAAACTTGAATGTGGCTTTTTCCATAATTTATTAAGCAGCAAGATAATATTCTGCGCAAGCAGAAATTGAATCTTCAAAATTCACTCCTGCTTCGATTATATGTTTTATCTGATAGTCTATGGTATCCGAATAGAAAATATTTGTATCCACCAAACCTTTCATCATGTCTGCATACCCTATGACATCAGGCCCTATATCATTGAGTTTCTCTACTTCCTTCCAATCTCTTTCGATATCCTCAGAAGGAGTATTCTTAAAATACCTTTCTAGATTTTCATAAAGCTTGCCCATAATGTAAATGTCCAATTGATTAAACTACTATAATTGCAAAGATATGGAGTCTTGACGTATTTTCAAAATTTTATATCTTAAAGTACAATTATTATATGCTTCTTTAACATAAATATAGCATCTAGGATGATCCGTGTGGATCTGTGGAATCTGTGTGAACCTTCTCACGGAGGATGCTTTTTCTCACGGATTAAACAGATTTCACGGATTTTTCTTAACGGATCTATATAGAAAATCTGTGTGGATCCGTGAAATCTGTGAGAGCTTTCTCACGGAGTTTTTTCTCACGGATTAAACAGATGACACGGATCTTTCTCGTTGCATCTGTGTAGAGTGAAATCTGTGAGAGCTTTCTCACCGATGTTTTTTTCACACGGATTAAACGGATTACACGGATTTATAATAGATAGGATCTGTGAGAGATAGTTTAATTGATTTATCAGTGTGAGCCGGTTATTCGACAGTCTCCCATGCTTCCCTGAGGATATCTTTGATGGCGAAGGAGCGGCCGGCGATGTCGATGACGAGACTGCGGCTGCCACTGACTCTGACGACGTATCCTTCCAAGCCTTCAAGCAAGCCGGAGGTGATGCGGATATGTGGGTGCTGCTTGAAATAGCTGATGGGATTGTTCAACGGTTTGATGCGCTCGGGCTGCTTGTTGATGAGCTGCATGAAGGGATTCATCTGACTGTTGGGAATCTCCGCAGGGACACCCGTAAGGGGATTATTGATCAGATGATCCTGTGGGAAATAGTCTGTCAGGAACTGGCGCAGCTGGGTGGTGGTGCCATGAAGGAAGATGAAGCCTATCGGTGTGATCTCCTCCACCTCGCGCACGGTCGTGTGCTTCTTGACCGCCTTGATGGTCTTATGGATGAAGTAACGCGGAACGAAGACAGCATCCGGACTGACACGGGCTTCTGCCAAGACCGATTCCATCTCATTGGGGAAGCGGGATACCTTCAACGGGTGACGGTAGATATACCCCCAGGTACTGTTGTTATCGGGTTCTTGTATCATCGGTTCAGTGCATTCTCTCTAGATTCAAAACCGAGCAGGGGCTCAGTTCTGATGATGCATGTACCTGAATGGAAAAAAGGTTCTTCCATTGGTTTGTGACAAAGACCTTAGAGCTTTGCAGCGTCTACGGTTCCCATCATTTTATGTCTTCGAAGGTGACAGCTACAGCAGCTTCCTTTCGTGCGGTACTATATTGAATGTTAACCATTGACCAAGTCTTTCTCTTTAACCGGTTAACCGGTTGCTTGTTCCTTACCTTGTATGCCCGCATGCGTGGGCATCGGGCACAAGTATTTCTGCAAAGTTATATTAAATAAATGATATGGGCAAAGGTTTTAAATGAAAATTTTCAGCAAGACTATTTTTTCTTTCCAATGTTAGGACGGGGATAACCCCGCCCTAACTACGATGGGAATGGCTGAATAGTTACACCGTGTTCTTAAAATGTGAAAAGATTCATATATCCGTGGAGATCTGTGGAATCTGTGAGAACTATCTCACCGAGGCTTTTTTTCTCACGGATTTAACGGATGGCACGGATTTTTCTTGTTGCATCTGTGTGGATCTGTGAAATCTGTGTGAACTTTCTCACCGAGTTTTTTTCATACGGATTAAACGGATTACACGGATTTATATTGGTGCATCTGTGGAGATCCGTGAAATCCGTGTGACTTTTTCTCACGGATTTAACGGATTACACGGATTTTGAGATAGAATCTGTGAAAACCTGTGGGATCTGTGTGAGCTTTTCCCATGGATTTATAGTGCGTATCGGTGGGTCATTTTATAAGTAGCCATTCAGGATCCGGTGGATGGAGGTGTTTATATTGTCCGTGTTGAAATTGACTAAGATGCCGAGATGCTTATGTGAGAGTTTTAAATAAGTGAGGGGTTGTTTGAAGAATAGTGCCTTCATCTCACTCACTGACTTCAGTTCTATAATTACTGTGTCATTGACGAGTATATCAAGATGCAGGTCGGCACTTAGCTTATGACCATCATAAATGATAGGGACTGGTGCTTGCTCCTTAACTTCAAGACCATCCTTGCGCAGCTGATAAACTAATGCTTCCTGATACACGGATTCAAGAAGGCCGGGGCCGAGCGTGTTGTAGACGGCATATATGGCGCCACGTATTTTATATGAAATCTCGCTTTCTGTCATTTCACACGAATTGTTTTTTTATTTCTCACGGAGGATGTTTCTTTTTCTCACGGATTTAACGGATGGCACGGATAATAGTGGTGCATCTGTGGAAATCTGTGGGAGCTGTGTGAACTTTCTCACGGAGGATGTTTTTATTTCTCACGGATTTAACGGATTACACGGATTATAGTACATATAGATGCGCAGAAAGCTATGAAATAATCTGTATGCAAGAATTTGTGTGCGAATATCACACGGAAATTTTTTCTTCATAGATCATAGAGGCCCAGCAGACTATATCGTTGATATGCATGGTGATATCTGCGTGAACTATAAAGCAAAATTTTAGATAGCATCTTCGTCAGGATTGAAGTTTTCAAAGAATATACTTCTTCTTTCTTTCAAGTCTACGGTCTTTTGAAACATAAACTTGCAATTAAGATCATATAACGGCATTGCTGCTATATGCTCAATCCGATCAGTAAACCCTAAATGCTCACGGTAATAGTTGACTAGATACTCGTCATCTGTAAGGTCTGCAGCAAACAAGAACAGGTATTCACAACCCACAATCTCCATAATGTTAATAACTTGTGGAACTATGAATTGCCAGAAGACTACGGCTCCTAACGGCTTTATGTTCTTCAGTGGCCACTCATCATGATATAGGTCATTGGCACAGAAGTGCATCAACTCCACACCGGAATAGGTCTTACCAACATTATGTTGCCCTGGCCGAAAAAGCTTGTTAAGATCTATGTCGGTGACATTTTTATGTAGAACATCTGCAACTCGCTCTCGTCGTACCCCTTTCTTAGTCCTTAATAGTTCCAAGATTTGTTCGAGTTCCTTTCTATCATCATCTGAAACCTTTTCATCTTTTTGACGTGTGGCAACAAGATCATAGAACTTGCTTAGCATTTTCAGCCTTTCGCCCTCAATGAACTCATCATATAATTGGCCACATTTCAATGAGAAATAAAACAGAATATTATTACTTAAATCTTTAACAACGTAATACGCAACAATATTATCTTCATCCTCCTTAAATGCCTCATTGCGGAGGGTCTGGGCTATAGAATCATTTCTTCCGTTGATGAAATCTTCTACAAGCCTGATATTGTCTTGGTTTCTTGATAGTCTTTCACACCTTAGACTATCAATAATCGCTTTTTGTTCAGCTGTTATTCTCATTTTACAGAAGTGGCATGGAGGCCAAGAGCACGTAGCATAGCCCTTCTGGTCTTGATTCTGTCGGCATCTACCCTAATATCCTCTGTCTTGATTTCTATCTTACAAGAAGCATCAGGAGCATATCCCTCTCTTGCTTTTTGCCACGAATATTCTCCATGGGTTAGAGTACTAAGACTCCATGATCTTTTGGGAGCATAAATAGAAAAGATCTTATCAAATATTGGTTTGTACTTCTCTATAGCCTCAATTGATAATTTCTCATGTAAGTCCCCTGATTGAAAATGCTTGTGGATGACGTATAGAACCGGACCATATTTCCAAGCCTCAAACTGATCGTTGAATAATGGCTCACCTGTCTGAATAATAGTCTCACGCTGCGTCAGATAAAGTAGCTTGTGCAACTTCATCTCGTCTATATTGTGTCCATATTCTTTATAGTATCGATCACATATATAAGAGGCTATTTTAAGAACATCTTCCATTACTACCTTCTTTAGCTCATTGCAAAATTAGCTGATGTTTTTGAATCTTGCAAATAAGTATAAGAATATTTTGTTAAATGCAATGTTAATTCAGTCTTCACGACATACATTTCCATTACCGAGATTGTCTGTTATCGTAAAAAGAAGGACAGAAGTCCTTAACCTTACTCTACAACCTCTTCGAACAATTCTTTATGAATATTGCTGATGGATAGCGACTTGTTGCCAAAGGGCAGGATGAACTTACGGTCACCGGCCTTGCGGACAACGTAACCCTCACGGCCCTTCAGGATACCTGTAAGGATGCGCATGAGCTTGTGCCCCTCAGCATAGTAGCTGATGGGATGATCCATGATCCTGACAAGAGACGAGCCTAAACGGGAGGCTTGCATAAACGGAATCATCTGGTCATTGGGGATGACTGCCGGCATGCCTGTGGCGGGATCCTTGACCAAATGGATGGGATTGGGGTAATGGTTGTTTAAATAGCGCTGGACATCAGCCGCCTCACCTTGGAAGAAGACAAGACCACTGCCAGTATCGTGTTCTACACGCTTGCCTTGACTTAACCGCTTGGGCACACGTGATGAGGTACTACGGTCTACAAAACAAAGTACAGGAGCATCGGCGAAGATGGCGCAGTCCTGCTCTAATTCCTTGGTCTTCTTGTAATGCACATGGACATAACACCACGTAAGATTGTGAGGGGTGTACGCTGTCCCTTCATAGGCAGTGACGCTGCTTCCCGGGTATATACCTTTTATGGTTGAAACTGTGTCGTTCGCAGCTCCAACCTCGGTTTGGTCTCCATCATGAAGTGTCAGTTCGTCATGGAACTTAGAATTCGCGTTCCTGCTATCCAGCATGGTCTTCTCCTTCTAATCTATGTCACTCTTAGCGCAGTACATCTTGGATGCACCGTGCACTATATTTCTTTTTTTAGTCAACTTCATCCGCCTTAACTCTTTAAAGGTGGGTATCATAGAGCCGCGGCTCTTTGATAAGAAGACGTGGGGGGAATCTTCGAATGCGGTCTTCCCCACCTCTTCTGCTTGCAAATTTAACTAAAATATATTATATTGGCAAGTAAACGACAAGAAATATTAGAACTTTCAACGTTTATATCCGAGCAGAATCCATGCATCTTCAAGTCCTTTATACATAATCTTGTTTCTTATGGTGTTAGAGATTAACGTACATATTCGAGCATTATTCAAATATGAAAAAAAAGGACTACCCGAAAGAGCAGTCCCTTGTATTTTTAGCTAATTTGAAAAGTGATCAAACGTTTCAAGTGGCATTGGAGGTCCAACGTCAGACTTGATGAAAGCGGCGGAGAGCAGTGTTCTGCCCTACTCTATAATATCTGCTTGACTTCCTGCAAGTCTGGGATCTTCTTCAGTCGTCCCATAATCACCTTCACTTCTTCACGATCATGGACCCGAATCTCGATGGTACCTTTGAAGATGCCCTCGTCAGCAGTAAAGGCAACCTTATGGATATTGACGTTCATCTTATTGGAGATGACCTCAGAGACATCGCGCAGCATACCCTTTCGGTCGATGCCATTGACCTCGATGGTAGCATCGAAGAAGAGTTGCTTGTGCATATCCCACTTGGCATCAAGGATACGCGGACCAAAACTTGTCTTGAGTTTGCTGGCCACCGGACAGGAACGCTTGTGGATCTCGATGCGATTTTTGCCGTCGATGAATCCCAAGATGTCGTCGCCGGGTATTGGATGACAACAGTCGGGGAAGATATACATGCCGATGGTCTCTTCCGTGATGATGCAAGGCTTCTTCTTGTCGAAGTCTTTTCCGACGACCAACAGCTGCGGTGTGTCGTCCTCCTTCTTCTTCTTTCCTTTGTTTAGGAAAGGTACAAACTTGCGCCAACCCGTCGAACCGCTATCTTTCTTCTTACCGTGGAGGACATCGAGATCTTTGTCGCTGAGGATGATGGTACGCTCACCCAAAGCCTCGAAGAAGTCCTCATGTTTAGCAATATCGTGAAAATCTGAAAGTTTGCCTACAACAGCAGTAGAGAGTTCCATGTCGTTTTTGGCAAGCCAGTCGTTCAGCGTTTTCTCACCTTTCTTCTGTATCTCTCTACTCTCCCGTCTGAGCACAGCCTGAATCTTGCTCTTTGCCTTTGCCGTGGACACGAAATTGATCCATGCGGGCTGCACGTGCTGAGAATTGGAAGTAAGAATCTCGACCTGGTCACCACTCTGGAGCTTATGACTCAACGGCACAAGCTTATGGTTGACCTTTGCGCCAATGCAATGGCTGCCTAAGAAGGTATGGATTTGAAAGGCGAAGTCGAGAACCGTACAGCCTGCCGGCAACGTCTTGACCTCACCCTTGGGAGTAAAGACAAAGATCTCGGAAGAGAACAGATTGAGTTTCACCGAGTCGAGGAAGTCCATGGCATCGGGCTGCGGATCATCGAGTATCTCCTTGATAGTACTCAGCCAGTTGTTGAGTTCGTCATCGTCGTGAGAGTATTCGCCTTCCTTATATTTCCAATGAGCAGCAAAGCCCTGCTCGGCGATCTCATCCATGCGCTGTGAGCGAATCTGCACCTCGATCCACTGGCCTTGGCGTGACATCATCGTGGCGTGAAGAGCCTGGTAGCCGTTGGCCTTGGGATGGTTGACCCAGTCGCGCAAGCGGTCGGGATGACTCTTATAGATTTGGTTGAGGGCAACGTAGATGCGGAAGCACTCGTTGATTTCGTCCTTAGGATCAGATGGTTTGAAGATGATGCGAACGGCAAGGATGTCGTAGATCTCGTCGAAGGTGACATGCTTGTTCTGCATCTTCGACCAGATGGAGTAAGGACTCTTCACCCTGGCCTTGATGGTGTATTCGATGCCCATGTCATCAAGAGCCTTTCGGATCGGTGCCGTGAAGTCGTCAAAGACCCTATTGCGTTGCTCCTCTGTGAAAGACAACTTATTGACAATGGAAGCGTACTCCTCGGGATGCTCGTAGCGGAAACTCAGATCTTCAAGTTCCGTCTTGATCTTGTTCAGTCCCAGTCGGTTGGCGATGGGCGCATAGATATAGAGCGTTTCTCCCGCGATCTTGTATTGCTTGTTGGCAGGCTGCGATGCAAGCGTGCGCATGTTGTGGAGGCGGTCACAGATCTTAATGAGGATCACACGGATGTCATCGCTCATCGTGAGCAACAGCTTCTTGAAGTTCTCGGCCTGCGCAGAGGCATGATCACCAAAGATGCCGCCACTGATCTTGGTAAGTCCATCGACGATCTTGGCGATCTTCTCGCCAAAGATATTCTCAATGTCCTCGGTGGTATAGTCAGTGTCCTCCACAACATCATGGAGCAAAGCGGCGCAGATGCTCGTAGAGCCCAGCCCCATCTCCTCGCAGGCAATCTGCGCCACAGCGATAGGATGCATGATATAGGGCTCGCCCGACAACCGTCGCACGCCTTTATGAGCCTGGCGGGCGAAGTTAAACGCTTTGGTGATGATGTCCACCTTTTTTCGATGCGGCGAAGCGAGATAAGTGTCCAACAGATGCTGGAAGGCATCATTGATCATCTTGTTGTCAGCAGCTTCGCGCTCCTTGTTTTTCTGCTCTAATTCGTCCATACGCCACAAGGTTATTTGACTTTTATCTTCTTTCCATTCTGAATCGTGCTTCCCGAGATACCATTCAGCTTACGGAGTTTCTTCACCGTGGTATGGTTTCGTTCTGCAATCTCACTGAGGGTATCCCCGCTCTTGACGGTTACGCTCTTGGACTGCTGTCCATTGTCTTTTTTCGATTTACTCTTCTTGCTGTTCCGGCTTCTTGAGCTACTTGAGTTTTTAGAACTACGGCTTTGGCTCTTCCGTGAGCGATAGCTGCGCTTACTCGAAGAGCGCTCTGTTTGCTCGCTGTCATTGTCATCATCGCTGTCATTTGCGCTGACCGTCTTTTGCTCATTGCCAGCCGGTGTCTTGTCGCCCTTCTGCGTTACCGGCGTCGTCCCAGTATTGTCAGCCTTGTCGTCATCGGCTTTTTTCTTACTTGAAGATCTCGACACGAGTGTTACTTGATTCTTGTTGACCACATAGTGCCCGCCTTCAGCCTCCACTTCTGTGCGCTTAGGCTGATAGTCTGCCGGTGTATAGGCATAGACAGAGTCCGCATTGTCGATAAACTTATTGATCATCGCTTCCGGCAGTCTGAGCGAAGCCTGTCCACTGTTGCCGTTGACGATATCACGGCGGTACTGAGGGTTGAGATCACGTATCTCGTCGATGTCCATCCCGAGTACATGGGCGATCTGCTCGAAATGCACGTCACGGTCAACCATCACGGTGTCTGTCTTATCCGGGAGTGTTGTCTTCAACGGGCAGATATTATGATCGCAATAATAATTCATAATATAGTTGGCGGCAATAAATGCCGGCACATAGCCACGCGTTTCCTTAGGCAGACGCGGGTAAATCTTCCAGTAGTCACGCTCACCATGAGAGCGGCGGATGGCCTTATTGATCTTGTCTGCACCACAATTATAAGCGGCGATGACAAGATTCCAGTCTCCAAACTTCTTATAAAGGTCACTCAAATATCGAGCTGCGGCATAGGAAGCCTTATACAAGTCGCGACGCTCATCGACGAGCGAGTTGACAGTAAGGTCGTAGCGCTTTGCCGTTGAAATCATAAACTGCCAAAGCCCCACAGCACCTACACGGGAGACCGCCTGTGGATTGAGTGCCGACTCGATGACAGGAAGATACTTCAACTCAAGCGGCAGATCGTAAGCCTCCAAAGCTTCTTCAAAAACGGGAATATAGAAGTTTTGCGCTCCCAGCATATAGCCCACGGAATGACGCAACTCACCTGTGTAGCGGTCAATGAATTTCTGCACGATATCGTTGTAAGGCATCTCAATGATAGTCGGCAACTTGCTCAACCGTTGTTTGTAGACATCGGCCGAATAAGTACGGTTGACATCCGGCATATTACAGTTGGGATCGCGGGTCAGGTAATTCTTGGCCTTATAGATTTGAGTAGTACTGTCGAGTTCTTCCGTCATGGACGTAGGTAGGTCTATTTGCTCTTCCTTGCCATTGGCGTTGGTGACAGTCACAGTCTTCTCCTGGTTGACCTGCGCCCAAGCAGAGGGGACGAAAGCCAACAGCAGCAGCATGACAATGATATATGTTTTTCTCATAATGATATTCTAAAAGTTTATGCTACACTGCAAGCCTATACCACTTTGGCGCAAGGCAAGCAGCGAATGGTCTGTGTCATTGGTGATGACGGTCGGCGAAACACGCAGGCTCAGGTTGGGTGAGATGTCGAACTGCGAGAGAGATGCATCGACATAAGCGTCAACCACAGAAAGTCCATAGATGCCGATCATCACAAACACGCTCATGTCGCGCCAACGGCGATAGCGGTCCTTGCGCTTACGGAACACCTCTTTCCATTTATCGGCATTCTCACTTGTAATCGTCGATCCCAAATGCAGGAACTTATTGTAACTCTCGGTTGTCGGGTCGTTGTCCATGATGTCGAGATAAGCTTGGCTGTAGTCGCGATACATCATGTTGTTCCACCTCAATGCGTATGCGCAACCGACAAATCCTCCATAGAAGATCGGCAGTTTCCAGTATTTGCGATTATAGATCTGTCCCGCTCCCGGCAGCACGAGTGCCAACCACAGAGCACGTTTCGGATCAGGCTTCCATGTAGCCCAGTCGCGGTGCCTGCGTTGATGAGCACTGTCACTTTGCACCGTGAAAGGCTGCCCGTCCTTTGTCAAGCCCATGACACGTGCGCTGTCGATGAGCATCGTGTCGGGCACAGCTTCCTGTTTTTGCTTCGCCTTCGCTTGATGCTGGGCCGTTGCCGGCAGCATCACCATCAGCAGTAAGGCTGAAAGGCCTGCCTTCATCATTATATGTCTCAGTGTATTCACACGTCTATTTATTGTTCTTGCTTGAGTTGATCTAATATTTCCATCAGCTTTTCAAAATCCTGCTCATTATTAAAAGGGATACTGATCTTGCCTTTGCCTTTGCTGGTGCATGTCACAGCCACTTTGGTATGTAGCACACCTGCGAGGCGGTCGCGTGCCTGGGAGTAGGTCTCAGGCAATTGGGCCTTGGCAGCGATCTTCTTCTTTCCGCTTTCAATGTCCTCACCGTTTTTTAGGTGCTGCACCATTTCCTCCACCTTTCTGACCGACCATCCGTTTTTTAGTATCTCTTTAAATACTTTCAACTGCAAAGAAGGACTGTCGAGAGCCAGCAGTGCACGGGCGTGCCCCATGTCGATCTCTTTCTTTTGCAGAGACATCTGTACTTGTGCCGGCAGTTTCAACAGTCTCAGATAGTTGGTGATGGCGGTACGACTCTTCCCTACTCTCTCCGACACCTTTTCCTGCGTCATACCGGTGTTCTCCAGCAGATGTTCATAGGCCAGGGCAATTTCAATGGCATTGAGATCCTCACGCTGGATGTTCTCCACAAGAGCCATCTCCATGACATTCTCGTCCTTGATGGTACGGATATATGCCGGGATTGTCGTCTTCCCCGCCAACTGCGATGCACGCCAACGCCGCTCGCCGGCAATGATCTGAAAGCGGTTCTCGGCAATCTGCCGGAGTGTGATGGGCTGTATGATGCCAATCTCACGAATGCTGTTTGCCAACTCCTGCAAAGCCTCACTGTCGAAAAGACTTCGCGGCTGATCGGCATTGGGCTCTATCTGATCGAGAGGTATTTCGCTGATGGTCGACGAGCCTTGCGTGCGCACCGACTCGGTAGAGATCAGCGCGTCAAGGCCACGGCCCAAAGCATTATATTTTTTGTGTACTGCCATATTTTCAATGTTGAATGTAGAATGATGAAGGTTAAATAATGAGAACTGAATGATGAGGGTTGAATGAGTGTTGTATGATCTTTATCCTTCAGTTCCTTTCTCTATCATGAGTTTCATTCGTTTTTCTCAATGATTTCCTTAGCGAGGGAAAGATGGTTCTTCGCTCCCGTGGAGTCAGCATCATAAAGGATGACAGGCAGACCATGGCTTGGGCTTTCCGAAAGCTTCACGTTGCGCTGAATCACTGTTTTGAAAACCAGTTCCTGGAAATGACGCTTCACCTCATCATAGATTTGGTTGGCAAGTCTCAATCGGCTGTCATACATAGTCAGCAGGAAGCCCTCGATCTCGAGTTTCGGATTGAGCTTGCTCTTGACGATTTTAATGGTATTGAGCAGTTTGCTGATACCCTCCAGGGCAAAATACTCGCATTGCACCGGAATGATCACCGAGTTGGCTGCCGTCAGAGCATTGACAGTGATCAGGCCCAATGAAGGTGAGCAGTCGATGAGGATATAGTCATACTCGTCACGCAGAGGATCCAGTATGCCTTTGATTACCTTCTCGCGGTTCTTAAGGTTGATCATCTCTATCTCCGCTCCTACCAAGTCGATATGGCTGGGAATGATGTCGAGCTTCTCAATGTCTGTCGTATAGATGGCATCCCTCACATCAGCATGATCGATGATGCATTCATAGAGCGAGCAGTCCACTTCACTAAGGTCTACACCGAGACCGCTGGATGCATTTGCCTGCGGGTCCGCATCCACTACGAGCACCGATTTCTCCAATGTAGCAAGAGAGGCCGCCAAATTGATAGTTGTCGTGGTTTTGCCCACGCCGCCCTTTTGATTGGCCAAAGCTATTATTTTTGCCATTTCTATTCGTCTTTAATGTCTGCCCTGATGGATGTCGTTACCCTTTCCTCCTCACGGGCAGACATGGAATTATGATTGCAAAGATACATATTTTAGACGAAAATGCCAATTATTATAGGTTTTTTCGTATTTTTGCAAGACAATTAATAGTAAACAGATGAAAAGCAACCGACCTCTGATATTGATTTCCAATGATGACGGCTATCATGCACCCGGCATCAAGAAGCTTGTAGACATCGTCAGACCTCTGGCCGATGTCCTCGTCGTGGCACCCGAAAGTGCACGTTCCGGATATTCCTGTGCCTTCTCCGCGACTGATTATCTACGACTCAAGCCGCGCCACAACATGGGCGACACCACAGTGTGGTCATGTACCGGCACGCCTGTCGACTGCGTGAAGATCGCCATCGACCAGTTTTGTAAGGAGCGTAAGCCCGACCTAATCCTCGGCGGCATCAATCACGGTGATAATTCTTCTGTGAATAATCATTACAGTGGCACAATGGGTGTCGCCAAGGAAGGGTGCCTCAAGGGCATTCCTTCCATCGCATTCTCCAGTTGCTTCTACAACGAGGACGCCAACCTTGAGCCGCTGCGACCCTATGTGGAGCAGATTGTCAGCAAAGTACAGAAAGAAGGTCTGCCTAAAGGCATTTGTCTCAATGTCAACTTCCCCGCTACAGAAAGCTTTCAAGGTGTGAAGGTCTGCCGGATGACACGAGGCAGCTGGATCAGCGAGATCGTCAAAGAGCACCATCCGAGAGGCTATGACTATTTCTGGGTAGTAGGAGAATATCGCAACGACGAACCTCAGGCTGAAGACAGCGACCAGTGGGCGCTCAACCACGGCTATGTAGCCATCACGCCGACCACCATCGACGTCACCGCTTACGACTTCATGGACACGGTACGCGGTTGGGATATTAAATAAGGAATAGACGCTATAAAAAGAGTATCTGAAAGTTAACTTGGATAGAAACATCAACTTGGATAGACACGACACATGAAATATTATCTCATAGCAGGCGAGGCTTCCGGCGACCTGCATGCCAGCCGACTAATGCACAGCCTCAAAGAGCAGGACCCGGCGGCCACCTTCCGCTTTATCGGCGGAGACATGATGGCGGCCGAGGGCGGTAAGCCTTTCCGGCACTACAAAGACTTGGCCTACATGGGCTTCATCCCCGTGTTGCTCCATGCCCGTACCATACTGCGCAACATGGCGCAATGCAAGGAAGACATCATGAGATGGGCGCCCGACGTGGTAATCCTCGTCGACTATCCGGGATTCAACCTGAGTATCGCCAAGTTCGTACATGCCAAGGTGGGCACGCCAGTCTTCTACTATATCTCACCGAAGATATGGGCATGGAAGGAATGGCGCATCAAAGCGATCCGCCGTGATATCAATGAGCTCTTTTCCATACTTCCCTTTGAGATAGACTTCTTCGAGCACAAGCACCACTACCCTATCCACTACGTCGGCAACCCTACCGCGGAAGAGGTGAAGACATTCCGTGACAACTACCATGAGTCTAAAGAAGCCTTCTGTCTGCGCCATGGCTTGGATCCCAAGCGTCCAATCCTTGCTTTGCTCGCCGGCAGCCGCAAACAAGAGATCAAAGACAACCTGCCCACAATGATCACAGCTGCCCTTCCCTATTGTCAAGGTGAGAAGGGGTATCAAATGGTGTTGGCAGGAGCGCCATCCATTGACGATGACTATTATAGCCGCATACTCAAAGGACAGCCCGTCAGCAAGGTGAGCGAAGAAACTTACCAGTTGCTCTCTCACGCCGCCGCTGCACTGGTCACCAGTGGCACGGCAACACTTGAGACCGCACTGCTTGGTGTACCGCAAGTCGTATGCTAC
>ERZ773245.1441-NODE-1441-length-16979-cov-14.825396_pt1 | contig 16979 bp, 16 predicted proteins | sample MGYA00580988_ERZ773245 | MGnify/ENA primary metagenome ERZ773245 (study PRJEB29015, sample SAMEA2737792) | human gut metagenome | biome: human gut; feature: human-associated habitat; material: faeces | place: China | collected 2012 ... | reverse complement strand
CCTGGTTTTTAGGGCTTTAGGTACGAATTGTTTGCAAGTGGGAAACTTTAGTAAATAATATATATAATATATAAATAATATATTATAAGTATATAATATATACTTATATATAATAATGTACGCGATAGTCTCTCTTCTCCTTAGCTGACACTATGGACAAGAAAGTATGATAATGTGATTTGTGACACACCTTAATGTAATATGTAATTTGTAATATGTAATATTTTGGAGACAAACTACTATATCCGCGATGACGGTATGCTGGCCACTTACCACCCGGACTTCATGGTAAAGACGAAGGACAAAATCTATATCATTGAGACCAAAGGCAATGATAAGATAGACGACAAGAATGTGAGACTGAAACAGCAGTCCACTGTGCAATGGCTACGCCGCGTCAACGACCTTCCGCTGGAAGAACGTATGAGTCGAAAGTGGGAATATGTACTACTTAGTGAGGACAATTTCTACTCGCTCTCGGGCAGCGGTGCTTCTTTGGAGGACATCTGTATCCGTTGCCGCGTCTCGGCAGCAGCGGCCACTGGCAATCTGTTCGGATAACGATAAAAGAAAAATCCCTTGCAAATCATTTGATTTACAAGGGATTTGTAGTGTTAAGGGGTACCTGGACTCGGTACAATACCGTACTAATCAACGGGTAAGAAAAGAAAGAAAATGTCGTGATTATCATTTGTTTACAACTATATTGTGTTTTCCGTTGTTTTGCTAATTTGCCGATTTCTGCCCTTAGGGTGTTAAAATTAACACCTTATTAACACCCCAAATGGAGGAAACTTCGTACCTTTACGGTGCCAACATACAGCAATCAGAAAACAACGGAAAATCACTATGGCAGAGACAAGAGGCAAGAACAAGAAACTCATTGAAGCCGGCAATCTCCGCCTTCTGAGAAAGCCCGTCAAGCAAGGCAAGGAGTATACTGTATCTGGAGTATTAAATGGGCTATAACCACGACAAGACCAAAGGACACTCCGCGCGCAGTTGACAAGCTGAAAGAGGATGCCATTAACAGTCTGCCGGAGTTGCAACTTTGAAGGAACGTTGGGAAAATGAAAACAAAATCGTACTTTTGTAGCATTCTATGGCTATACCTGTAAATATAGAGAAGTTGCTCGGCGGCAACACAGTAGAGAATAACCGCATCGAACTGAAGGGTGGATGGAATCCCGATTCCATCTACCGAACCATCTGCGCCTTTGCCAATGACTTTGAGGACAACGGCAGTGGATATATCATAGTGGGTGTAGACGAAAACAACGGCAGGCCTGTCCGCCCTGTCAGAGGTGTTCCTATTGAGACCATTGACAGGATAGAGAAAGAAATGGTTGGGTTCAACAACCTTTTCGAGCCATTCTATATGCCACGGGTGTCCGTTGAGGACATTGATGGAAAGAAGGTCATTGTCATCTGGGCTTTGGCAGGTGACCGTAGGCCTTACAAGATTCCTGAGCATGTTACTGCAAAGCATAAGACTCCCAAATACTTCATTCGTTATAACTCCAGTACTATCGAGGCGAAAGGGGAGAATGAAATGGAGTTGATAGAGCTTGCCAACCGCGTTCCCTTTGACGACCGTGGAAATCTAATGGCAAGGATCAGCGATGTCTCCATGCTCCTTATCCGCGAGTTCCTCAATCAAGTACAAAGCAAGTTGCTTGACGACATAGAGGATGCCAAGCCTCACGACGTGCTCGAACAAATGGGGTTGCTCGACGGGCCGATAGAAAACGAGCGGGTGAAGAACGTCGCGTTGATGATGTTCTCATACCATCCTGAGAAGTTCTTCCCCGGCACACAGATAGACATTGTTATATATCCGAGGGGAAAGGATGATGACCCCGACAACTTCATAGAGATTGATCCTATAAAGGGACCAGTCAACATCATTATACAAAAGGCTCTGGACTTCCTGCGCACAATGGTTCTACAGCAGCGTGTTCAGAAGGTGCCGACACAGGCAGAGGCTATACGGACTTACAACTACCCGTATCAGGCATTGGAGGAGGCTGTTACCAACTCCATGTACCATCGTTCCTACCAAGAGCGTGAGCCGGTCGAGATTTCTATTATGCCCGACCAGATAGAGATTATTAGTTATGGTGGTGCCGACCGCAGCCTTAGTCTTGATGCGTTGCGTTCCGGAAAGCGTTTGCATGCCCGTCGTTACCGTAACCGACGCTTGGGTGACTTCCTCCATGAACTTGGATTGACAGAAGGAAGAGGAACCGGTCTGCCTACTATCCACCGTGAGCTAAAGAAAAATGGCTCTCCAGATGCTTATATTGAGACAGACCCCGATAGAACTTATTTCATTATATCCATCCCATGTCACAGAGATTTTGTTACGGACGAGCTTGTTGTGGATAAGAATGGCAATGTATTAGGCAAAGACTGGGTTACCAAGCTGGGTCAGAGCTGGGTCAGTGAAGATGACGCAGCTAAGGCAATAAAAGCAATTAACAAGCAGTACCACACTGAGTTAACTGCGTCAAAAGCTGCGTCAATAACTGCGTCAAAAGCTGCGTCAACTGCTGCGTCAATTATCAGACTTTTAGATGCATTGCTTTTTAATGATTTCTCAACAAGGCAACTTTTTTTAAAGGCTTCTATACCGTATAATGATACAAGCAGAAAGAAATATGTTAATTTTCTTGTTGAACTAGGTTTGATAGCTTGGGATCCAAAACTTTCCAAACGCAGCCCTAACCAGACTCTCCACCTTACCGACCTCGGCAAAGTTGTCCTGCAACGAATAAAGAAGTAACACAATACCACATTCACATTCTCACATTTATAGTATGTTATAGCCCATGTAAACCTACCTCGCACCTAAGAAGCGCCTGATACCTTTGCTCGCTGTCTGCGTTATATGTCTGTTGGTGGGATTACTTACGTCAGTTATATATGGATTATAAACGATAAAGTGTTGACCTCTTGCAAAAAAATGGTTCAGTGGTTAGCATTTTGAGATGCTCAGTGATATTGTGAGTAAAAAGACGAGATGAAGAAAGCGGAACTGGAACGACTTTTCAGGGAGTATTATCCCGAAATGTACCAACGGGCACTCACCATTCTCTACGACCGGCAGGAGAGTGATGATGTTGTCTGCGGTATTTTCGAGGTGCTGCTTAGGCAAGATATGGAGCTGTTGCCTGATAGGGCAGAGCCGTATTTGCTGAAAAGCGTCAGGAACGAATGCTTGAAGAGAATCCATCAGAAGTCGAATCGTGAGCGGCTGATGCAGTTCTATGCGAAGGAAAGGCTAATTGATGAGGACCTGAAGAAAGACGAAGAGCGGTTAAGCCGTTTGCAGGTCATCGCCCATCGTTGCCTCACCAGGCAGGAGCAGGATATCTTCCACATGCGTTTTCTGGAAGGACAGAGCTATGACGAAATTGTCGCTGAGCTCGGCATCAGCCGTGTGGCCGTATGGAAGCACCTTTCCCATCTCGTTAAAACTTTGAAGCATCAATTCAATAATCACTGAGCCATGACTGAAGAAGAGAAAACAACGCGGCTGTTGGATGCACAAGTGCATCCCGAGCGTTACTCCGACGAGGAGATAGACCAAATGCTTGATGAGGCCAAGGACGTGTCCGACCTAAAGCGCGCTCTTGCCGATGAGGACGCCAGGAAAGAAATGATAGACGTGGATGATGCCTGGAACAGGTTTGAGTTCAGGCAACATTCAGCAAGGCGCTATTCCCTGTTGAAGGTTGCCGCCTCGGTCATCGGCATCCTCTTTGCTTGCGCCTTTGCATACGCTGCAAGTGTAAGACTTGGCATCGTCAGCAATCCTTTTCAAAAGGAGATTGCAATAAAGGCAAAGACAACGGCGGTTGCCATAGCTAAGAAGGACAGTGCGCAAGACACGCTGACGCGTACGATACTAAAGAAAGCCGATGAGACTCCGAAAGTCATCAACTTTGACGACGAGGAGCTCGAAGCGATACTGTCTCAGATGGCTGTGTTCTATCATGTGAAGGTCAGCTACGCTAATGATGTCATCCGACATATCCGTTTGCATTTCAAGTGGAATCAGGCGGACAGCCTTGACGACGTCATCACTTTGCTCAATAGTTTCCAACAGATAGACATAGTCCGTAAGGGAGATGCTGTCATCGTAAACGACTAAGCCATGAGAAGACTACTTTTGCTGACTATGCTCTCTGTGGTCTTCATGGTGCAGGCCTCTGCCCAGCCCATCACCCACCACTTCCAGGATGTGACGATGCCGGAGGCTTTGCGCATGATAGAGCGGCATAGTCATTACACCATCAACTTCATATACAACGACCTGGAGGACTTCCGTGTCACGGCCAACGTGAAGGGCATGACGGTGTCGCAGACCATCCGTCAGCTCATCGGCTTCTATCCCATTCAGGCTACGATAGTGAACGACAGCGTCATCTCCGTGGAATGTACGCAAGACGGCAAATGGAGATATAAGGGCAGAGTCGTTGACGGAAAGGGCAGGCCTTTCGAGTTTGCCAACATCACCTTACGCTCGTTGCAGGACTCAAGTATCATAGCCAAAGGTGTAAGCAATGAGAATGGCTTTTTCGTCATTCCCTGTAATGCTGCTAAGGTGATGGCACGGATAAGCTATGTCGGCTATCAGACCGTAGAAATGGTTTGCAGCCATCAAGACATGGGTGCTATACGTCTGCTTCCGTCCCGTCTGACATTGCAAGAGGTCACGGTGAAGTCCCGTCAGAAGATTCATAAAATAGACAATGATGTCTTTATCCCGACAGCATTGCAGAAGAAAGTGTCTATGGACGGCTATGACTTGCTCAGGAACATGGCTATTCCTCAATTGGACATTGACGCCATTACCAACGAGACAACAGTAAAAGGAAAAGCGGTGACCTTTATCGTTGACAATCATATTGTCACGAATCCAAATGACATCAAGCAGCTGTCACCCAACGATATTCAGAAAGTGGAATATAACGCTATGCCTACGGGAGAATATGCCCAATACGACTGCATCGTCAAGTTTACGACAAAGCAGAAAGACCGGGGCGGGAACCTCATGGCCAGCGGGATGCAGGGACTGAATAAGAATGAGGGGGACGTGAACGGTGTGGTAAGATTCTACAAGCAGAGATATGAGCACAGCGTGGCGTATGCTGAGGCCCATTCCCATGACGATGACTCATATACAGCCCAGACAGAGCATTTCGTTTATCCGAATGGCGACGAGCTTGAGAAAGCGCTTACATCCAACGCCTCAAGTCAAAAGAAGAGAAGCAGCAATCTGTTCTATAACCTCCACTATTATGGTGATTCCGCGACTTTCAATGTGCGGTTAGGCTATCTCTTTCGCCGACCAGAGACAAGTGCGAGCTACCTGACTCGCTATAAAGGAGCTTTTGAAAGGGGTACGATCTCACAGGAAACAAGCAAGGAGTCTTCCTATTCGCCCTATTTGTCCTTCAGTAGCAGGTTTCAGCTAAGGAACAGGCAACGACTGAGTTTCAGAGGGTCTTTGGATTACTCCAACAACAGATTTGACTACCTGCTTAAGGAAGGGGCTATCAGTAATAGCAACGACACGAAAGAACACTACTACAGATTGGTCCTCGGGAGCAATTATACAAAAGTGATGAACAAGGGTTGGACGCTGACGGGGGCACTATATAACTTCACAGAGAACTCACGGATGAATTACCTGCTCAACCAGACGAGGGTGAGGGGCGGCCTGACCTATTCTGAGACTTTGCTGGAAATGGGAATCTCCAAACGATGGGAGAAGATGTTCGCGTCTTTGGATGGCGGTATCAGCCAACTAATATACAAGATTCGAGGAGACGCGAATAAATACCGTTATAGCCCACGAGTCTCAGCTACGGTGAAATATACGCTCACGCCGAGCCTCTACGTACAATATCGTGGCAGCTTGACAAATAGCTACCCGACAATGACGATGTACAACAACATCGAGCAAGACATCGATTCAATACAGAAGAGACGGGGCAATCCGAATCTGAAGCCCACGACCATCGTTTCCAATACACTGAATGCAAACTACGATGTCGGCTCATGGTCGTTCTATGCCATGTATGACATGTTCATTAGTTGGAAAAACAATGCTGAGTTTGTCAGCTATGACAACGGCTATTTCATCCATTCGTTGCTGTCGGAGGGCCATTACTACTACACCAATCCGGAAATAGGACTGAGCTATTCAAAGAAAGGCCTGCTGGTGAAGACTCGATTTGGCGCTGAGCACTATCAGATAACCGGCAGAAACGGGCTGACGGATACGGAATGGTATAACAAGTCATCCATTTCCTATGCTATCAACGCCCTGAATATCGGCATGTATTACACAACCTACCGGCATGGCGTTTATGCTACGCTTGAGCAATGGTCGAACACTGCGCTCTACGGCCTGACCGTCTCTTACAAATATAAGGGTATTGGCTTGCAGGCAGGTTGCCAGAATCCATTTACCGACTATCGCTCCTGTAGCTCTTTGCTCACGCAAGACTACGGCAAACGTCAATACCGTCTTGATAATCTCCGTGGAAAGTTCTTCTATCTGAAAGCATCCATATCCTTGAACTTTGGCAACAAGAAACACGCATACACCGATGTGGATACCGGCAAGAGCATCAATTCTGCGATTATGAAGAGTGGAATATGAAGCAAGCATAACGACGTGCCACTTTGATTAATGCACATTCTGGAAACTCTATCTGGCTTTTTTGTTGCAAATTGCTTGGTAGCTACAAAAAAAACTATACCTTTGCAATTGTAAAGGTTGGCTATGTATTAAATTGAATCGGCCTATGAGAAATTTAATAGTATTACTGTTTAGTTCTTTGATGACCACAGTGAGTTTCGGCAGAACCTTGTCTGACACTCACGGCGTGATACTTGATGTGTCGAAGAAGCCTATAGCTTACGCCAATGTTGTTTTAATGGATACCGATTCTGCATTCATTAAAGGATGCACGACAGACGACAAAGGCGGATATAGTCTATCAAATATTCCACGAGAAGGCGCCTTGCTAAAGGTTTCTGCAATAGGTTATAATACTAAGGTCGTCAGGATATCCTCATCCTTTATTCCTGATACTTTGATTTTGGATCATAAAAGTTACCAGTTGGATGAGGTGACGGTAAAAAGCAGCAAGCCCCGACAGTCATTAAGTAAAGGAGGAATAGTGACCTCTGTGAAGGGAACTGTCTTGTCCATTTCCGGAAACGCATTGGATGTACTTGCACAGATGCCCGGAGTAAGAGTTGAAGATGAAAATGTCAGCGTTTTTGGAAAAGGCACACCGCTTATTTATATCAATGGGCGCAAGCTCACTGATATGGGGGAGCTGAGCCGACTGTCCTCCAAAGAAATAGAAAGTGTTGAGGTTCTCAACAATCCCGGAGCAAGATACAGTGCTGAAACAAAATCTGTCATATTGATCAAGACGATAAGAAAAAGTGGTGAGGGCTTGAGCGGAAGTGCCCAGTCCGTAAGCCGTTTGGCGCATTCTTTTTCAGAGTCAGGTAATGTCGCCCTTAACTATCGCCATAATAATATTGACGTCTTTGGTTCTCTGAATGTGGATTATTCTAAAAGATATCAAGATCAGAGAAGCACTACAACCATCGACTTCAATCGTGATGTTTATAGCCTGAAGTCAAATATGGGCATATTCCCGGTGAGCACTTCGTACACTGCGGATATGGGCTTTAACTGGCAAGTCGACAAGAACAACACATTTGGAGTCAAGTATGAGTTCCAGGGATCTCCAAACAGCAAATCAGACTGGTATCAGCAGGAAAAGGTTCTCTTGAATAGTGATTTACAGGATGACATCGATTATCATACCCATTGGAAGAGAGAAACGATGCCTTTACATTTGATAAACATGTATTATCTTGGAAATTTCAATCGTTGGAGCTTTAGCCTGAACAATGATTATTATTTCAGCAAGAACAAGACTGACCAGAATATATTGGAGAACAGTCGTTCTGTTAATACAGAAACGGCCATTAGCAGCCTGAACCACGTGCGGAACAAGATGCTCGCCTCAAAAGGTGTCGTGGGGTATGCAATGGATAAAATCAAGACAGAGGTTGGCTATGAATATACAAATACAGACCGCAAGGATAACTTCTTGAACGATGGCAACTTGTTGCCTAATTCAGACAATCACATCAAAGAGGACAATATCGCTGCGTTTGCCAGCGCAACCATCACATTGGGCAAAAGTGAATTGTCGGCAGGGGTCCGGTACGAGCATACAGTGTCTGATTACTACGAAAACGACCAGCTCATAAAAGAGCAAAGCAGGAAGTACAGTAGATTCTACCCGACATTGGACTTCTCTTTTCCAATCAAGCAGGCAAACTTTTCCATTACCTATACAGCAAAAACGCGCCGTCCGACCTACAGTCAGTTGAGCAGCAACATCCAGTATGACGATCGCTTTACATACGAGCAAGGAAACCCGTTGCTGGCATCAGAGGTCAATCATGATATCACCCTGTCAGGAATGTACAGATGGATTTATCTCTCTGCGACCTACCAATATGTCAAAGATGCGATTGTAGGGGTAGTTGACTCATACTCAACAGACTCTCCCATTAGTTTGATGACATACGTCAACTATAATCATATTTCAAAGTACAGTGCTTTGCTATCCTTATCACCAAGGATATCCAAGTAGTCTCCTCGTCTGATTCTGAATTATCTTGGGCAGGACTTTAAGATTACTGCTATGGGGCAGAAGCAGCGAATGAATAATCCTGTGCTGTTCATCAATTACCTCAATAGCGTAAATCTTGGTAAGGGATGGTCAGTCAATGGAGATGTCATCGGACACACATCCGGTGATATGGATGTCGTTTACCTGAAACCGTCTTGGCAAATCAATATAGGAATGGTCAAGAACATAGGCAATTGGTTCTTTCAGTTGAGCGCTACAGATCTGTTCAAGACTGCCAGAAATTCGATGATAACCTATGGTACGCAAATGACACTCGACAAATGGAACTACAGTGATTCGCGCGCCCTTCGTCTTACAATCCGCTATTCCTTCAACGCCACAAACAACAGATACAAAGGAAGTAATGCGGGACAAAAAGAGATAGACAGATTATATTAATGAGACGTTTCCCCATAATACATCAATATGACACGATGCAATGCGGCATCGCCTGCTTTTAAATGATATGTAGAATCTTCCTTGATAAGCTGCTCGTCATTGCCGGAAATCATTATTTTGCCGCTAAGGCTTCCATCCGCGATTGTAGAATCAGCGTACAGCCTGGATTGAATGTCTCTGCCCACATCGTTGTCAGCGACAAGACGCTGTGGCAGCAGGTCTTCAAGTAATGTCTTGTTGCTTCACCTGTGTTACAGGTGCATGGCGTCTTTCTGTCAAGAAGAGGCACTTACTGCAGCACCAATAGACGTACAAATAGACCATCCAATAGTAAAAAAAGATAGGAAAACGCAAAATTTACTATTATTATAGTTATAAATTTGGTTATTTTACTTTCTTTTTGTAATTTTGCAATGAGCTCATACAAAAATGATTCATCGATTGTGGTTAAGTTTAAAAGTTTAATGTTTAAATTTCATGATTATGGATTTGGAAATTTTGGTTTCTGCTTCTGACAAGTTGACAGAAGAGTTAGAGAACATTCTTGGAGGAATCCGAGATTTTGACCAGAATATTGAATGTAAGGGGGATGGTGTTGTAAATCTTCCACCAACCAGTCCTACTAGTCCTACTAAGCCTACTGCATCTCTCTCTGTTTTTTAGATATTCATAGACAGGATATGTAAGTGTCTAAAGCAGGGCCGCTATGTACATAACGGCCTTGTATAAATAAAAAAGTTGAATATGGTCTTCTCTAGATATAACATACTTTACTGTTCTAATGGCTCATACAAGCTATATAATTCTAGGACTAATTTTTATGCAAATATTTCGAAAGAATTATTTGATACTTTATCTAAGATAAAGGTAACTGAAAATTTTAGTTTGGAATCATTAAATATTCCTCAAGACCTCCTTAAAAAATTATTAGATAGTAAAGTGATTGTCAATCCTTATGATGACGATGATTTTTATAATCTAAAAAAAAATCTACGGTACAATCATGCTTTTTCTAAGTCGTCTTTGGGATTGATCATAGTTCCAACATTAGCTTGTAATTTCAAATGCCCCTATTGCTATGAGACCAAATTATCCCACAAAACCATGAATACGTCTACAATGGAACAAATTATTAAGTTTGTAGAAAATTCTGGGTGTAAAACCGTTAATTTATGCTGGCATGGAGGTGAACCTCTTTTGGCATTTGAAAATATGTTTTCAGACAAAAAATGTCACGATTGCGCTTTCCTTCCCTTATGTGATGGTGGATGTGTGGTTAGAAGGTACAACCAATACCATGGAGGAGAAGAGTATGATTCGTGTCCTTTGGACAAGGAAGACTTTTTTGATTTGCTGGAAATGAAATTAAAAATGGATTGCTTATGAAAACGATAATGCACATTACACGCAAAATGTTTGGTTTCATGCTTGTTTTCATTGCTAATACAGTTCATGCCCAAGAATTGAAAGGAACTGTAACAGATGAACACGGAAGCAGCATAGAGTTTGCTAATGTTGTCGTCTTGTCGGCGGACTCAAGTTTTATATCAGGAACGACCACTGATGGCAAAGGCGAATTCCGCGTTCAGAAGCCCAAGGATCACTCTATATTGAAGGTTACATACATTGGATATAGAGATAACTATGTGGATTTAGACCGACTGCCAGCCGATTCCGTGCTAAGGGTCAGGCTACAAAAAAGCGAGATTCAGTTGTCTGAAGTGACGGTAAAAGGCAACCGTCCTCTGTTCCGCCAAAAAGAAGGTGTGTTGACCACACAAGTCCATGGCACCATACTGTCCAAGATCAACTCGATTTCTGATCTTCTCTTACAGATTCCTGGAGTCGTAAAAGGCCGTACGGGCGATATCGAGACCTTTGGGAAAGGCTCCCCCATTATATACATCAATAACCGGGAAGTCAAGTCGACAGATGAGCTGGACAGACTTGTTCCGTCGGACATCCAGCAGGTGGAACTGCTCACCTCACCCGGACCGAAATACCGGGCCAATGGCAGGGCTGTCATTAAAATAACGACGGTCAACAAAGAAGAGGGCTTCTCTTTGCTGGCGAGGGGCTTGGTCAGTCAGAACGAGAGAACGTCCTTTGGGCAGAGCACCCGATTAGGTTATCAGTTCAAAAACATCAACATCACAGGAAGCTATGACTATGAGCACGCTCGTAGCTCATCTACACAGCCTTCAGTAAAGGAGTTGCATGTGGGAAACAACATCCATCGCTATGAAAGCCCGCAACGGAGCAAAGAATCTACTCCAAAGCTCAACTTCGCTCTTAGCATCGACTGCTCCATAGACACTTGCAATTCTATTGGTTTATCATGGGATGGAAATAAATATAAGGACACAGAAGACCGCAATGCAGGCCTTGGCTACTCTTTGAATGGAACGGCTGTGCAGAATACTCTGGTGGCAAACAGATATAAGAATAGCGTCACGTACCATCACTTGAACACGTTCTACTTGCTTAGCAAGCAAAGTTGTACCTTTGGCGCATACGCAGATTTCGTTCACAACAACAACGATTATCATCAAAACACCAATGAGTCGACAAATGATCTGTCAACTCTGAATACGGTCAGCGACGGTGATGCTAGGCAAAACATGGCATCGCTGAAAATAGACTATAACCAGAAGTTGGGAAACACCACGAATCTGTCCTTAGGTGTGGACTTCTCGTATACTAAAGCGAGGGGAACTATCAACATCTCGTCCAACAGCATGAGCAACTCTTCGTATAAGACTCACGAATACCTATACGGAGCCTATGTGGAACTCAGTAAAAGATTCGGTTCTGTCTCTACGAAGGCAGGCGTAAGATATGAGGATTACATCTACAAGTACAATAATTTGATAAGCCAGATTGGGAGTAAGAACACCTTCAACAACTTGTTTCCTTCGCTGAGCATTTCTTACGGCAAGGGAGGCTGGAGCCATACCTTATCGTTCACCTCTCAAGTAGTGAGACCGTCCTTCCGGCAAATGAGCAATTCAAATTACTACATGAATGAATACATGTACCAACGGGGCAACCCACAACTGGAGCCGACACGTATCTATCAGGCACAACTGTATTCCACCTACAAATGGATAACTTTGTCTGCCGGCTATTCTTTCAAAAAAGATTATATACAATCATACTTTGACAATAGTGGCAACGATAACATCATTGTCACCACCTACAAGAACTTTGATCTTATCCAAAACCTCAATTTCTTCATCAATGTGCAGAAGGGCTTTGGCATTTGGTCGCCCTCGCTGACGGTAGGTCTTGACCAGCCTTTCTTCAAAAGTGAATATCTGGGCCGACAGATGCGACATAACAGAGCCTCGTTCTACTGTGTTCTGAGCCAAATCCTGAGCCTTCCTCACGATTATATGATCTCTTCCTATATCTACTTTAACAGTGGTGGCAACCAAGGGTCGGTGGAACTTCTTCCGTTCCACACCACCAACATTACTCTGCAAAAGACTTTCTTCAAAAGCAAGTTGACCATCAGCCTGCAAGGAAGCGACTTGTTCAGAGGTATGAAATTCAGGGAGAAGGACAAAATCGGATCCTTGAACTTCAGACAAACGGAGGACTACCATCTTTGGAAATATTCCTTCAATGTAACCTACAGGCTTAATTCCAAGAATACCAAGTATCGTGGCAAGAACACATTGGACAAGGAGATAAAACGATTATAAAAATAACAACTACAAGAAAATCGATTTATAGCGGTTAAATACTGAATGAATAGAAAGTTTCCTATCTCTTTGCAGCACGATGCAATGTTATGTGGTATAGCATGTTTACAAATGGTATGCGACTTCTATGGCAAGAACTATACATCTAAACACTTGTCAAAACTATGTTCGGTGACCACGGAAGGTGTATCTCTTTTTAGCATAAACGAGACGGCCAAATTTCTTGGTTTTCAAACATTATGTGCGAGGATTGAAACAAATATATTACTAAAGTTTCCCACTTCCCATTTTATGGGCTTTTCCCAATGACGTAATCTCGTTAATTGCAGATATATTAATTCTTCATTTAATGGTAAACAGAAAAATGCAGTAGGTACATTAGATCCAATATTTAATCTGAATTGTGGCTTGAACTGTTCGCTGCTGAAGAATAAATTGGATTTGAAACTCTTCGTGCGAAATTTATTTGCCAGCAAGATTAGCGGAACAAGTTATTCTAATGATAATATGCACATGACTTATTCCAACAGATACAACAATCTGACAGTTGGCATAGGTATCTCCTATAGTTTTGGGCATGATTTGCGTATTAAGCGTAAAGAGCATAGCAGTACAGAAATAGAGTCGAGGTTTGAATAAATGACTTGGGTGCCCAGTTAGATGTTCCGAGAAACAGAGGTTGATATCCACGGTCGTTCCGCTTCCTCTTCGACTATGTGAAGAAGTACAATCGCACGCAACATCGCTGTTGACGACGGCGACATCGACAAGGAACGACTGTTGAAGGCCGCACGGATAGCGTGCATCCACGACTATGTGATGTCGTTGCCACTGAAGTACAACACGAAGATAGGCCGTGACGGCGTGGGGCTGAGTCAGGGACAGCGTCAGCGCATCCTCATCGCCCGTGCGGTGTACAAGGATCCCGACTACATCTTCCTCGACGAGGCCACCAACTCGCTCGATGCCAACAACGAGCGGGCCATCGTGGAGAACCTCGACACATTCTATCAAGGCAAGACCGTCGTCATCGTCGCCCACCGCCTGAGCACGGTCAGGAATGCCGACCAGATTGTCGTCATCGATCACGGCAAGGTAGTTGAGACGGGCAATCACGAGACGCTGACAGCAAAACGAGGAGCGTACAACAATCTTGTCAGGAACCAGTTAGAGTTGGGAAACTGACAGGTGTCATCGGTAATCTTACAGTTGATGAACAATCGCTACAGATGCCAACAACAGCAGCAAAGACTTTGAGATATGGACAACAACAAGAATGACATAGACAACATAGAACTACGGAGCGAGAAGGTGCGCCACATCATCGGGCAGGTTCCTCCGGCTCTTGTGCGGACCGGCACGATGGTCATTACGCTTGTCGTCATTGCCCATACCGTCGCCTTCTACATCATCCGTTATCCCATCACGATAGAGGCGCAGGGTAAGGTAACGCGCAACGACTCAGTAGAGCTCCTTGTTCCTTACAAATACCTCTATCTCTTTGATGAGCCGCGCATGGCACGCCTCACCATAGAAGGACAGGACGATGGCGTTGCCCCAATCGTGTGCCCCGTCACCAGCCACAACGACAAGCTGCTCATCGTCACCGGAAATCATTATTTTGCAGCTAAGACTCACATCCGTTCTAATGGAAGCACCATACAGCCGGGATTGAATGTCTCTGCCCATATCGTTGTCAGCGACAAGACGCTGTGGCAGCAGGTCTTCAGGAAATAGCCTTTCGCTTTCCGATTCTTGCCCAACATTAACACCTTATTAACACCCTGAGAAAGAAAAATCCCTTGCAAATCATTTGATTTACAAATAGTCTGCCGGAGCTGAAACTTTGATTCGCTTATTACGCAAACATGACAAATAGCAGTATGAATTTAATGCTATTTGTCGTGCTATATCTGCATTTTAGTAGAAAAACGGCTAATAACTTGCACAAATCAGAAACTATTTCTATATTTGCAAAAAAATATATGATGACTACAATGCAATTGAATGCCGAGTTGTCCAATCAAATAAAGCTGCTCTCCGGCAATACGGATTTGATGAAGAAAGCTCTTGACTACATGAAGAGCTTAACAGTTCATATGACCCCAGCTAAGCAAGCTAATGAATCTGAAAGGACAAAAGCTTTTTTGGATAGCGTCTGTGGCAAATGGGAAGACAGCCGAACGGCGGATGAGATAATTGCAGATATCTATGCTGCAAGAAAGAATAAAGACGATAATCAACTTGCAAATCTCTTCGACTAATGAAAGCTCAGTATCTTCTTGACACGAATATAATAGTTTTCTTGCTGAGGGGGCAAATGGGCATACGTGATAGCATTGAGAGGATAGGTATTGACCAGTGCCACATATCTGAGATTACCTATGCTGAGCTTCTTTATGGAGCTGAATGCAGTTCTGATCCGGCTAAAAATACTGCTTTGGTGGACAGAGTGCTTGAAGACATCAATATGATTCCCATTAGCAGTTCGCTAAAAGTGTTTGCGAAGTGCAAGGCGCATCTAAGGAAAATCGGAAAAATCGTCGATGACGCTGACATCCTTATTGGCGCAACGGCTATTGATAACAAGTTTATTATGGTTACAGAGAATGTCAAACACTTTGAGAACCTGCCTGGTATTACTCTTGAGAATTGGGTGAAAAGATAGAATTGGGAGTTAGAGTGTAGCTGGGTCAGCGACTGGGTCAGTGAACACTAATTAATCATCGTAACATTACAACAAAAGCTTCTTTCCTGAAAAGAAAAGGCTTTTTTGCAGCGTGGTCTCAACTTTTTTATCCTACAAGTGTAAAATCTAAAAAAAAATATGTAAGTTTGCATCCAAATCAAAAACATAAGAAAAAAGAAAGAAGAAAAATAAAACATATATAAATTATAGCGTTTACTATTTATTCGGTTGATTCCTGAAACCTGAGAAATTTCAAAGAAACACATTCCGAAGAATAAGTTCAGTAAGCGTCTGCGCCATGGCGTGGACGGGACTTATCGGTATGTGTGGGCTTTCTCAGGGCCTTGGAATCAGATAAGCTTCGTCTGCGCTTTTCTGTTTCCTTGTCCATAAGAAGCCCACAAGTCCACCGTCTTTATAGTTTCGCTCTTTATTGGCGCAAAAAATGAGTTATTTACAACTGCGAAGAGGAGTCTTTGTACTCTTGTCGCTCGTGTTGGGAACTGGCTGTATCATGTCGCAAGACTCCTTGTTGACCATTGATACTGCGATGATAGTTGGTGCAACAAAGAGTCCTGCCATTCACGAGCATAAACTGAATTTGGGAACTGTCATCGCAAGTGCATCAATCGTTACTGTCTCAGCATTGACTGTCAACAATGGTTGGCTTTCCAATGAAAGAGATCATGTGCAGGACAAGTTGTCTAACCACGGTAAAGACAAAACAGAAATAGATGCATACCTACAATATGTGCCTATGACGGTTCCTTATGTCCTTGACTTATGCAAGGTCAGACCAAACCACGAGTTGAAAGACCGTACGATAATCTTGGCAATGTCTTATGTCACAATGGGATTGCTTGTTAATACGATGAAACCTCTTTTCAAGGAAAAAAGACCGGACACGCATGCCCGGAACTCGTTTCCGTCGGGTCATACTGCCACTGCTTTTATGGGGGCTGAGTTCCTATTTCAGGAATACAAGGGAAAAAACACATGGATAGGATATACAGGGTATGCAATGGCAGCGCTCACTGGTTATCTCCGGATTTACAATGACCGGCATTATTTAAACGATGTACTTGCGGGCGCCTGTATCGGTATTATTAGTACCAAGTTGTCCTATTGGCTCTATCCAAAGATATTCAAGTCTGCTCAATGTAATAAACCTCTTTATGAAGTACTTATTCATACAAATCCTTGGATTGACGATCATTCCATAGGGCTTTCGTGTCGTCTCTCTTTATAAAAGGAACGATTTTGCTCCTATACTCGCTCGATACATCTATGGGATCTCAAAGCCAAGTGAAAAGCGAGTGTCAGAAATCAAGGAAGCCCTCCATCGTTTTGGCAAGGAACTCCTGAGTGCATAATACGCTCCGTCTTTTCCGATTCTTGCCCAACATTAACACCTTATTAACACCCTGAGAAAGAAAAATC
>ERZ773245.1433-NODE-1433-length-17086-cov-7.926898_pt1 | contig 17086 bp, 10 predicted proteins | sample MGYA00580988_ERZ773245 | MGnify/ENA primary metagenome ERZ773245 (study PRJEB29015, sample SAMEA2737792) | human gut metagenome | biome: human gut; feature: human-associated habitat; material: faeces | place: China | collected 2012 ... | reverse complement strand
ACTTTCCATCAATAAATCTCCCCATTTCACTGATTATCTATTATATACCTTTTTTAGGAGTTGTGCAACGAGTATAATAGATTTTTCCAAGAAAAATTTACTAGATGTTCAATTAAAAAGTAAATGCAAAAATCCATTATTGAGTTTTGCATTTACTTATTAAAAATATTTTTTAATTTATGATTGCGAATATTTTAATTTTTTTAGCATTTGAGAAATATGATTTTTTCTTCTTTCTGTATCTGCATTCAACATTTCTGTTTCATTTTCATACATCTTTATAAGCTTGTCCATATCTTCACTTGATATATCTTCTTCATCTATTTCTTCATTATCATATTGTAATTTAAGATTTTTTAGTCTTATCTCTTCTTGTATTTGAAGTTGTTTAAGTCTTTGTTCTGCTTGCAATCTAAGTTCTTTTAATCTTCTTATTTCTTCATTTTCTTTTATTACTGTATTTTCAGCGAAATTTTCATTTTGGTTTTTATCAGTAATAAGTTTTTCATCAATATTATTCAAGTTTTCTTTCTTTTTTCTGAAGAAAAGTTTTTTGAAGAATTGAGATATTTTAGTAAAAATATTTTCTTTATATGGTATTAATTTATCTTCCTTCATCTTTCTTTCCCCTTTTCTTTTGTTGTTCTAATGCCTGTTCAACCTGCTGTTCTAATTCTTGTGCTTTATCATTTTGAACTTTAGCAGCATCTCTTTGCTTTTTTGCTTGCGTTAGTCTTTGTCTTCGTTCTATTTCTTCAAGGTCAATTACTCCTAATGCATCTAATTTTTGCTTTTCTTCTTCTGTTATAGGGGTTGTTCCTTTTCCTTGAACTGCTTGTCCTGTTTTATTTTTTTGTAAGCTAAACTTGTAGTTTAACTCCACTCCTGTTTCTTCTAGTACTTTAATAATATCTATACTAGGAAATTCTTCATGTATATCTGCTAATGTTTTTAATATTGTTTTTTTATTTATTGTCTTTGAACCTTTAAAATTTTTAAAATCAAATCCTTGTCTTGCCAGTGCTTCACATACTCGCACAAATTCAGACATTTTACTTTCCTCTTTTTCTAGACTTACTACTCCTAATTCTATTAATTTTTGCTTTTCTTCTTCTGTTATTAGTACTGTATCTTTTCCTTGAACTGCTTTCATGGCATTACCTTTTTTAGAACTAAACTTATAATTCAATTCTACTCCTGTTTCTTCCAGTACTTTAGCCATATCTATATTAGGACATTCTCCTTGTATATCAGCTAATGTTTTATTCACTCTATTTCTCATGTATACAAAATTTTTAAAGTCAAATCCTTGTCTTGACAGTGCTTCGCATACTCGCACGAATTCTGACATTGAACTCTCTTTTTCTAGGCTTACCACTCCTAATTCTATTAATTCTTGCTTTTCTTCTTCTGTTATAGTATAAGTTCCTTTCCCTTGAGTTGCTTGTACTGCACCTTTTTGTTGTCTACCAATCGAATAATCTAATGATACACCTGTTTCCTTTAGTACTTTAATGATATCTATATTAGGATATTCCTCTTGTACATCTGCCAATGTTTTCTTTAGCTGCCTTTTCTTTCCTTCTTCTGTTATCATTTTTGAATATTGAAATTTTTTTAAGTCAACCCCCTGTCTTGACAGCGCTTCGCATACTCGTACGAATTCTGACATCGCACTTTCCTCTTTTTCTAGACTTACTACTCCCATATTTATTAATTTTTGTTCTTCTTCTTCTGTTATAGCATGAGTTCTTTTCCCTTGAACTGCTTGTACTGCATCTTTTTTTTGTCTGCCAATCGAATAATCTAATGATACACTTGTTTCTTCTAGTACTTTAATGATATCCACATTAGGACATTCTTCTTGTACATCTGCCAATGTTTTATTTACTTTCTTTTTCTTTCCATCTTCTGTTATTGTCTTTGAATATATAAAACTCTTAAAGTCAAATCCTTGTCTTGCCAATGCTTCGCATACTCTCACAAATTTTGACATTTCACTTTCCTTTTTTTCTAGATTTATTACACCTAAACTTATTAACTTTTGTTTTTCTTCTTCTGTTATTGGGGTTTTTGCGTTTTCCTTAACCGATTGTAAAGCAGCATTCTTTTGTCTACCAACTGAATAATCTAATGATACTCCTGTTTCTTTTAGTACTTTAATAATATCTATACTAGGAAATTCTTCATGTATATCTGCTAATGTTTTTAATATTGTTTTTTTATTTATTGTCTTTGAACCTTTAAAATTTTTAAAATCAAATCCTTGTCTTGCCAGTGCTTCACATACTCGCACAAATTCAGACATTTTACTTTCCTCTTTTTCTAGACTTACTACTCCTAATTCTATTAATTTTTGCTTTTCTTCTTCTGTTATTAGTACTGTATCTTTTCCTTGAACTGCTTTCATGGCATTACCTTTTTTAGAACTAAACTTATAATTCAATTCTACTCCTGTTTCTTCCAGTACTTTAGCCATATCTATATTAGGACATTCTCCTTGTATATCAGCTAATGTTTTATTCACTCTATTTCTCATGTATACAAAATTTTTAAAGTCAAATCCTTGTCTTGCCAATGCTTCGCATACTTTTACAAAAGTAGTCATTGCATGCTCATTTTCTATTTTTTCAACTTCTTCATTTACTTCAACAAAGTCTCTTAAAACTCCTTCTATTGCAAAAGGTGATATGTCTTCTTTACTTCCTTTTGATTTTGGTATTGGTGGTAAATCAATATTCCACAAGTCAATTTCTGTTGCTAAATCAATAATCTCTTCTATTCTTGATTTATCTTCTTCTGTTAAATCTTCAAAGTTTTCAAATCCATCTAAATATTTACTGTATTTGTTTTGAATTCTTCTTAAAATAGCATAATAATGTTGTTCTTGTTTATTAGAACTGTTTTTATCTGGTATTATTCCATCTTTTTCGTTAATCCATTCTGCTACAATTTTTAAAGATTCTAAATCATCTATTGGTTCTACATTTTCGAAGTCTTTTTCTATTTTTACTGTTAATGAATTGTTTGCTAAATCTATTACTACTGGTCTTTTATCATCTGGTAAAGGATTATCTTCGTCTAATGCATATATTACTCTTCCTAATTGTTGTAAATACAAAATTCTTGAATTCTCATCTAATGCTCTAAACCATATAATTCCGTCTACTCCATCTATGTGTAATCCTTCATTTGCTTTATTCATTACAACCATAAATTTTGTTTCTTCTGAATTATCTGCTTCAAAGGCATCTAATTCTTGTTGGTTTTTATCTTTTCCTTCTTTGTTTTTTCCTTTGCCATTCCACGCTCCGCTCATTGCATGTAATTGTGGTACAATATCTGTTCCTGCAAATATCTTATTTAAATAATCTTGATATGCTTTTATTTTGTCGTCCCCAGTTTTTGTACCTATTTTGTTTCCATCTTCATCTTCTATGTCGCCTTGGTCTGATACTGGAATAAATACTATATATTTTCCGCCTTTTTTTACATTTTGTTTTATTATTTCTTCTTTTCCAATTCCTCTATCAAAATTTCTTCTTGCATCTTCTTCTAGTTTTTTTCTTGCTTCCTCTCCAATTTCGGCATCAATTTCTTTGTTTAATTTTGCTCTTAATTTATCATATTTTTCTAATTCTTCAGCTCTTTTGTTTTCGTCTTCTATGCTATCAATTTGAGCTTTTAATTCGACCATTTTTCCAGATGAAATTAAGTCATATTTGCAATACACAAGTTTTGGATTTACCACATAACCCATTCTTATTGCATTTTCTAATGTCATATTTGCTGCTAAATGTTTTCTTTGGCTAATTTCTTCATCTGTATATCCAAGTTTCTTGGCTGTTTCATTTGCCATGTCTCGTCCATCAGCATCTCTTGTTGGTGTTGCTGTTATTCCCAGTACTTTTACTTCTTCTGCTTGATTTTTTAGTAATTTGTCAATTTTTCCTTCCCATTCTTTTGCACCTGTTCTGTGTAATTCATCTAGCACTATCATTCCATATTGTTCTTTAATAACTTCTTGTCCTCTTTTTGCAAGTAAGCCAGAATATGTTTCAAATGTTATATTTGGAAACACTTCTGCTATTATTTCGTCTTCTGTTTTTCCAACTGTTCCTTGTTCTCCATGCACATATTTTACAATATAGCTTTTTATTTGATTCAATATTTCATCTTGTGGTGCTAAATATAGCATTTTTTCATTTGGATGTTCCTTGGCATATTGTTGCATTTGCGTTAAAGCCACAAAACTTTTTCCAGCACCTGTTGGTAGTATTACTTGTGCAAATTTATGGTCTTGAAATATTGTATTTATATTATTACAAGCTCTTTGTTGATAATCTTTTAATCGTATACCTGTGTTCTCTACATCATAATATCCTAAAAATCTTTCAACTACTTCTATATTAATATTATTTTGTAAAACATCTTGTCTTGTATTTAATATTTGTTCTAAATTACCTTGAACATATTGTTCATAAATTCCATCTCTTGTTGCAATGTTTAACAATACTGTTGGAATTATGCTTTCTTCCACACCAGATTCTCGCAATTTTTCATATATTTCTGCACAATTTCTTTCTTGAAGTCTGGCTATTAACTCATTTTTTTCTGATGTTTTAAATTCTGCTATTCCTATATCTTGCCAATTATATTTAGAAAATACTGCCTCTGCATAATATCTTGATTTATCTATTTTTTCATTTTCCTTAGCACTGCTAAATACGTTGGTTATAATGTCTTTAGCATTATATAGTCCACTATTTTTTAGAACTATATCTAATTCTTCAAATGAAAGTTTTTTTATTTCATTTACTAATATTTGCTCTTCTTGTTGTAAATCTAAACTTACAGACTCACTTAATTTTACACCTTTATTACTTTGTCTTGTTATTATTTCTGGTTCAACTCTAAATCCATTTTCTCTTATGTACTGTATAATATCTTCAAAACCAGAATTTTGCCCTAATATTTCACTTAAAACATTTGAAAGTTGTATTGCATTTTTTCTTGCTTTACTCAAATAAAACATATTCTTTACAATTGAATTTGCTTTTCCATATTCAACTTTTCCATCTGTAATTCCATACATTTCTTCAATTGAAATATCAGCTTTAACCTTTTCTTCAATTTCTGGTATAGCAGGAATTTTAACACCATTTTGTACTGCTGTTATCAATGTTCTTTTTAATTGTTCAACTCTGCCTTTATCCAATCCATCTATTTGTTGTATTAATGCAAATAAATCAACTACCTCTTTTGGAACTTCTATAATATTTTCTTGTTTTATATCTCCATAATGAATTACCTCTGTAGACGAAAATGCACTTCCTATTGTCTCTCTTAATTTCGAATTAGAAGAATGTGGTATTACATGTTTTAATACTTGCTCATTTTCTAATATTGCTAATTTTGCATATACTTTATTTACTTCCAATACCTGCTCGTCATCTAATGACTGATAATTGCTAATTCTTGCCTTTGGAGAACTATATATTATTCCTTTTCTTAAATGTGCTCTATCTAAACTTACTTCTTCTCTGTTAGCAGTGTATCTTTGAGCAATTATATCTTTTAAGTCTTTACTTTCAGTTGCTTTATCTATCTCCTCAAAAGCATTCGAAACTCTTTGTTTTGCATCTTCTGGCAAGCTTTCTATTGCTTGTTGTATTTTAGAATACAATTCTTTAAGCATATATTGGCCAGCTGCTAATGTTTTCTCTCCAAATTCTTTTTTTGGAATTTTAACCATTACATATTTATCTTTATAAGAGCCTCTTCCATAATTTACTGCAATATTTGCATTACTTGTAAGTGATATGCAGTTTGTATCTTTTCTATAATGCATTTTTATATGGTCATATATTTCTTCTAAAGAGATTTCTGAAGCTTCTGTGTATTTGGCATCTCCATCAAATCTTTCTCTATCTGTTCTTATTCGTTCTATCTTTCCATCTGTTGATGTAGTCGTTTGTTGCTCAATATCAGCATTATCAGCCATATTTAGTGCTCTAAAAAAATAATAGTTTTCTTCATCTTGTATTACATTAAATTTATTTATATCAAAAATATCAAAATCCATATCTTTATTCCTTTGTGGTTATCTATTAAATTTTTCATTTTCATTATAACATAAAAATTTTTAATTTTTATAATATTTTTCAAATAATTTTATAATTTTTATATTTTTCTTTAAATGTAAATTAGAAAACAGTAATGTTTTATTGTTTTTGCATATTTCGTATATTTTCTATAAAATCTTCATATTATTTAACCCAAATGCACCCCGAGAATTTTCCCGAGGTGCACTCTTTTGCAAAAGAGTATGTTCTATGCTATTGGTAATGCGAGTAAACAGTTCGAGAAGTCAAACTATACCTTTGGGCTATTTCAGGAATCGAATCCCCCTGCTCATGCAATCTCATGAAGTTCTTCATCACGAGATAAGTACGTTCTGTTATTGTAGTCGCCATAAAAGAAATGCCTCCTTATAAAATTATTTATTTAGGATTGGCTACTAGCTACTTTTTACATTATAGTACAGAACAGCCTTAAGTGCAAATTGCACAAGGCTGTTTTGTTTTACATAATTTTTTTAGTACTTGCTCTTTTTGTTGTTTTTTTCGTTGTTGTCGTTTTTTTAGCGCTTGCTTTTTTTGCTGTTGCTTTTCGTGTTGTTTTCTTTTTTGTTTCTCCTTCTTCTTTTACTTCTTCTGGAGTCCAAATCTCTCCTTTTTTAGGCTTGTTCCAAGATATGTAATTACAGCTCTTTGGATTATTTTCACATATGTAGTAGTTTCTTTTTCTTTTTGTTTTTCTAACTTGAACTTTGCCACCACATACTGGGCATGGTTCATCTATAGTTACGACGAATGGTTTTACGTTTTTGCACTCTGGGTAACCTGGGCATGCTAAGAACTTGCCGAATCTTCCCATTTTCACTACCATCATTCTTCCACATTTATCGCACTGTACGTCTGAAACTTCATCTTCTAGTTTTACATGTTCTAGCTCTTTATCAACTTTTTCAAGCTCATTTTCAAATGGTGGATAGAAATCACGCAATATTTGTTTCCATTCTTCTTTTCCAGATGCAACTTCATCAAATTCGTTTTCTACCTTAGCAGTAAATTCAACGTCTACTATATCTCCAAAGTTTTCTGTTAATAATTTGTTTACAACTTCTCCGAGTTCTGTTGGAACTAATTGTTTCTTCTCTTTTTCTATATATCTTCTTTCCAATATTGTTGTAATTGTTGGAGAATATGTACTTGGTCTTCCTATTCCCTTAGCCTCTAACTCTTTTACCAAGCTTGCTTCTGTATATCTTGCTGGTGGTTCTGTAAAACTTTGTTTTGCATTCAATTTTTTCTTTTTAACTTTCTGATTTACCTCTAATGCTGGAATTGATGTTGAATCTTCTTCCTCTTGTCCATTGTCATTTCCTTCTACATATAGAGTCATAAATCCTTTAAATTTTAAGTTTTGACCACTTGCCTTGAATACATAATCGTTTACTTTAATATCAACATTTATTGTATCATATACTGCAGCTGACATTTGGCTTGCTAAAAATCTGTTGTATATCAGTCTATATAATTTGTATTGGTCTGTTGTAAGTGAATCTTTTATGCTTTCTGGCGTTATATAAATATATGTTGGGCGTATACCTTCATGGGCATCTTGTGCCTCACTACTCTTTTTGTAATACCTGTTTTCGTAGTATTCGTTTCCATAAGTTTTGCTTATTTGCTCTTTTGCGGCAGCTCTTGCCTCTTCTGAAATTCTTGTAGAGTCTGTTCTCATGTAAGTAATTAGTCCAACACTACCTTTTTCAGGAATTTTCACACCTTCATATAATCCTTGTGCAACAGACATAGTCTTTTTTAGTGTAAACCCTAACTTTCTTGAAGCCTCTTGTTGCATAGTGCTTGTCGTAAATGGTGGAGCTGGAGTTCTTTTCTTTTCTCCTCTTTTCACATCTGTTACAATGTATTTTCCATCTTTTATGTTTTCTAGGATTTCATCAACTTCTTCTTTTTTATGTAATTCTATTTTTTTGCTTCCCTTGCCATACAATCTAGCCTCAAATTCCTTGTTAGACTTTTCATCTAATAAGATAGCATAAATGTTCCAATATTCCTCTGGTACAAAGTTTCTTATCTCATTTTCTCTATCTACAATTAGCTTTACTGCAACAGATTGAACTCTTCCTGCAGATAGCCCTGGTTTTACCTTTTTCCATAATAATGGGCTTATTTTATAACCCACAATTCTATCAAGCACACGTCTTGCCTGTTGTGCATTTGTTAAATTCATATCTATTTTTCTTGGTTTTTTTATAGATTGTTGTACCGTTTCTTTTGTTATTTCATTAAAAGTAACTCTACATACACTATCTTCTGGAATTTCCAAAATATGAGCCAAATGCCAAGCAATAGCTTCTCCTTCACGATCAGGGTCGGTTGCAAGATACACAGTTTTTGCACTTTTGGCATCTTTCTTCAAAGATTTTATTAAATCTCCCTTTCCCCTAATATTTATGTACTCTGGCTCGAAATCATTTTCAATATTAACTCCAAGCTTAGATTTTGGTAAATCCCTTATATGCCCCATAGATGCAACTACTTTCGTATTTCCACCTAAGAATTTTTTTATAGTATTAGCCTTTGCAGGCGACTCAACAATAATTAATTTATCTGCCATTAACTTTTTCGTATAATCATTCTTATAGAAAATCTATAATTATTGATTAACCCTTTCTTCAAATTTAATTTTGTCAATATATTGTAGCGTAATTTTATTTAATTTTCAAGTTTTTGCATATTTTATTTTCAAAAGTAAATTCTAGTTTAACTAAAAAACTAGAATTATACTTATAATTAAATTTTATGTTGCATCTTTTTTCTATAACAAACAAGTCATATATACTGGTAAAAATACTATTTCGTCCTCTACCCTCAAGTCTTCTATATGTAAAACATATGCTGTTGATAAGTATTCTTTATATTTATTTTTAAACTTATTTAAAGAAGAAAATGTATAATTTTTTCCAGATTTTACTTCTATCGGCGAAATATTATGTTTTGAAGTAATCTTATTTTTAGCAATCAAGAAATCTATTTCCATATTATTAGCAGAATTTTGTTTGTCATAATTAAAATAAAAATATAATTTCTTTCCAGTAGCAGTCAACATTTGTGCTACAATATTTTCCATAATCATTCCTTCATTAAATGTAAGTTTGTTAAATAAAATTTTCCTATATATTTCTTCATCAACTAAACCTTTTTCATCAAAAGCCAATGAAAGAAGTAATCCAGTATCTCCCATATAGCATTTTAATGCACTCGACTCTCTATTTAATCTAAGTCCAATATTCGGTTCAGTTGTGTTAAAAGCAATGTTTACAATCATTGATTCTTGAAGCCAGAAAAAAGCATCTTTATAATCTCTATATCTTGCATCTTTTTGCATTGAATTGAACGAAAATCTTTTTTCATGTTTTTGTAATTGAGATGGTATTTCCTCAAAAATACTTTGTACTTTGATTGAATCATCTCCACTATATTTTACTATATCATCTTTATACAAATTTAAGATGTCCCTCTTTATCAAATCGACTTCTTTAAAACTTTTTGTTTTTATATACGTTTCTACTGCTTGAGGCATTCCACCTACTATTAAATATTGTTTAAAATAGTCCATTGCTTCCCTATGCATTAGTTGTCCTAAAGGTTTCTTTTCTTCAAAGCATTTTCTTATTAAATCCATTAAGTTATTATTTTCATTTGCCCATAAAAATTCTTCAAAGTCCATTGGATACATATTCAAGTGTCGTTCTTCTGATGGTATTAAAATATCTTCAACATTCTTTTTTATTGAAATTAAAGAACCAGTTTCGATATAATCATACCTTCCATCAGCAACTAGATACTTAATAGCACTTCTTGCTCTAGGATATAATTGCACCTCATCGAAAATTATTAGTGTATCTCTTTCATATAAATCTGTTTTATAATAACTAGATAAATACATGAAAAACATATCTAAGTTATCTAGGTAATTATCAAACAGCTCTTTAACATCTTTACCGACTTTATTGAAATCAATTAATATATATGATTTATAATTTTCTTTTGCAAACTGTTCGGCTATATAACTTTTTCCAATACGCCTTGCGCCATCAATTAAAAGAGCTACTTTTCCATTACTCTCTTTTTTCCATTTTATCAATTCATCATATACTTTTCTTCTCATTCAATCACCTTCCGATATAATTTTATCACATATCCGTGATTTTTTCAAGCACATTTGAACACATATCCGTAATTTTTTAAAGTCTATTTGAACACATATCCGTAATTTTTATAAGTTATTTTTAACACATATACTCATTTCTTACTTTGTCATACTAAAAATTAATTCTGGACATTTCTTAAAATCTGATATTATATCTCCTGTTGCGACTGGTGTTACTTGGTAATTTACGAGTATTTTTAATAAATTATCTATTAAATTTTCATTATTTGATAAGTGGCTTTCTATTATCTTTTCTGTTATAACATCTTTCTTTCCATCATTTTCTTCTTTTACTAATGCAATTCCAAATTTTTTCTCATCTTCTTTTACTTCTGAGGCGGTCAGCTTGTAATATTTTACCTTTATTTTTTGTTTTCTTTCTGCTTCATTAAAATTTTCTACATTAATATTAGCTTCTCCAAATAGTTTTTTCATATTAAATCACAACCTTTCCTAGAGGAAAATTTAGCATTTTTTTACAATTACTTATCCCCTTTAAAAAAATATAATACCACCAGATTATTCTGGTGGCAAGTTATTTCGTGTTTCATGTTTCGACACAATTCGACAAATCTCCTTGTATATGTTTTCCTCTACATCAGCTCTTGCAACTCTTTTTGCCGATTCTCCCATTGTTTTTAAGGTTTCCGTGTCTTTCACAATATTATTTATCGTGTTATTTAATTTTGTAAAATTTAATTCTTTATCTAATATAATTTTTGCAGCACCAACTTTTTCCAATACTTTTGCATTGTATTCTTGATGGTTTTCTGTTGCAAATGGATATGGGATAAATATTGCAGGTTTTCCTATCGTAGCAATCTCTGTAATAGTCATTGCTCCGCTTCTGCACACAACTAAATCTGACATTTCCATAACCTCTTGCATATTATATATGTACGGTAATATTTTTGTATTCTCTATATTATCAATATCTATATTCTTAATTCTTAGTTTTTCTTTTACCTCATCATAGTTTCCTGTTCCTACTGCCCAAACTATTTGGTACTTTTCGTTAAGCCTATTTTCTATTATTCCGAGTATTGCATTATTTATGCTTTGAGCCCCTTGACTTCCACCAAAAAATAATACTACTGGCAAATCTTGTTTCAATTTCATTTCCTGTTTCAAGTTATATTTTTGCTCATCACTTAATCTATTTGAATTTACTTTCGTTGGTGTCCCAGTAACAACTATTTTTCTTGCATTTGAAATTCTTTCTTTTGCTTCTTCGAAACCTAACAATATTTCATCTGCTTTTTTAGCCATTACCTTTACAGCTACTCCTGGAAAAGCATTGCTTTCATGCAATACTATTGGAATTTTTAACTGGCTTGCTGCCATACAAACAGAAACACATATATATCCGCCTGTACCAATGACTATATCAGGCTTAAACTCTTTTAATATCTTTTTAGCTTGACCAACAGCCTTTATGGTTTTGCATAATCTTTTAATATTATCTAAATTGATTTTTCTATTAATTCCATATGCTTCAACTGTTTTTAGCTCATAGCCTGCTCTTGGTACTAAATCTTTTTCTAATCCTCTACCAGTTCCTATGAAAATTATTTTTGATTGTGGTTCTTTCTCCATTATTTTATTGGCAATAGCTATTCCTGGGTTTATATGTCCTCCAGTTCCAGCCGCAGCAATTACTACTTTCATTTCTTACACCTTTCTTTATTCGATTTATTAAGTTTAGAAAAAATTGAATTTTGGCAAGAAAAATGTTTTTTCAAAGGCAAAGGTTCATACTTTGTGTATGTAACCGCGTTCGAAAAGAAATTTGACATAGCCAAAATTGTAATTATTTTTCAAGCTCTAAACCTTTGAACCTGCCCTTGACACATTAAGCAAAATTCCAACTCCAACCAGTAGTACTAACAGTGCAGTTCCTCCGGTAACTGAAAAAAGGAAGTGCCATACCTGTTGTTGGTATAGATGCTGTAACAACTGCGATATTGATTATTGCTTGTGTTGCTACAAGTGTTGTAACTCCTATTGCAAGCAAACTTCCAAACATATCTGGTGCCTTCATAGAAATTACGATTCCTCTCCATACAAAAATTGCAAATAATAATATAATTGTAACGCAACCTACAAAACCCAATTCTTCTGCAACTATTGCAAATATGAAATCATTTTGTGGTTCTGGTATGTACAAATATTTTTGTTTACTGTTTCCTAGTCCTACTCCAAACAGTCCTCCAGAACCAATCGCATACAAACTTTGTACCATTTGGTAACCCGTTCCCGTCGCATCAGACCAAGGATCAAAGAATGTCATAATTCTATCCATTCTAAACGAGTCACTAGCATCACCTTTTAATAACTCTCTTATTATTACTAAGGCTACTCCCGCGACTCCTGCCAGACCAGCAAACATAAAATGTAACAGCCTGCATCCAGCCATTAACATCATTACACAGGTTACAATACATACAACTAAAGATACACTCAAATGGTTTTGAACAAAGTACAATATTGCAATTGGAGGAATTAAAAATGCCATAGGCAATACAAATCCTTTTCCAAATTGCTTTAAATCGTTTTTGTGGTCTGATAAATATCCTGCATAAAATATTATTAAACCTATTTTTGTAAATTCTGATGGTTGGAACTGCCCTATTCCCTTTATTTCAATCCATCTTTTTGCACCATTAACACTTTTTCCAAGTTTCGGTACTAAAACTAAAAGTAAAATTGCAACAGATATTACATATATAACTTTATAATATTTTTTTAAAAATCTATAATCAGATTTTGAAAAGAATAACATTAATCCTATTCCAGCCAAAGCAAATTCAAATTGTTTTAAAAAATAAGTATAGCTTTTTCCTGTTGATGAAAGAGCAGATGGTGCGCTCGCCGAAAGAACCATAACAACACCCAAAGATAGCAGTATTAATACGGTTATAAATAAAATATAATCCATTTTATTATTCATGAATTTTGAAAATCTTTTAACTTTCTTTTTTTCTCTTTGCATTTGTTCGTCCTTTCAATTTTATATTGCGGCTAGACCAATCATGCATGCTATTAATGTTATTATGCTAAATACTGAAACAATAGCATTTTCGTTCCAGCCACATAATTCAAAATGATGATGTAATGGTGCCATCTTAAATACTCTTTTTCCAGTTCTTTTATAGTGTGCAACTTGTATTATGTCTGATAAAGTTTCTAACACTGGAATTATTGCAATTATTAATAATAAAATTGGTAATTTCAAATAAATAGCCATTACAGAAACCGCTCCGCCTAAGAATAGTGAGCCAGTATCACCCATGAATACTTTTGCTGGGTGTAAGTTGAATAGCAAGAATGCTAAGCATATTCCTATCAAGCTAACTCCCATTATAACAATTTCTTTAACTCCAAAAATTATTCCTATAACAGTTAAACATGTTAATATAATTGTTGTAACAGATGTACTTAATCCATCTATTCCATCTGTTAAGTTAATTGCATTTGTAGTTCCAAGCATAACAAATATGGTAAATGGTATGTATAGCCAAATTGGCAATGTAATTGACGTTTTCGCAAATGGAATTATTAAATCTGTTCCAATATGCATTACATTTGTTAAATACACTGTAAATACAGTTGCAATTATCAGCAGTCCAAACATCTTATATCGTGGTTTTAGACCCTCTGTATTTTTTAAGATTAATTTCTTAAAATCGTCTACAAAGCCTACCAATCCAAACCCAACTGTTACTAATATTAGTGGTATTAAATTTTTAGCCATTGTCTGTTCAGATGCATCTATGGATTTTGAATATTTAAAAAATACTATTGCTCCTATTATTATTATGGCTAAAATCATTACAATTCCGCCCATTGTAGGAGTCCCCTGTTTTTTTAGATGAGACTTTGGACCATCGTCTCTTTCTTGTTGCCCTATTTTTCTTCTACGTAATATTGGTATTACTATTAGAGATATTACAAATGCTATAGCAAATGCCAACATTAATATCTTTATTTGGTATGCCATTTTATATTTCTCCTTTGATTATTTGATTTACTATTATTCTTTCATCAAATGGATGTTTTACTCCATTTATCTCTTGATATGGCTCGTGTCCTTTTCCTGCAAGCACAATTATATCTTTCTTGCTAGCCATATTTATTGCATATTTAATAGCCTCTATTCTATCTACTATACATACATATTTTCCTTTAGTCTTTTTTATTCCTGTTTCTATTTCATCTACTATTGTTTGAGGGTCTTCTGTTCTTGGGTTATCTGATGTAATTATTGTAAAATCTGCAATTTTTCCTGATATTTCACCCATTATAGGTCTTTTTGTTGTATCTCTGTCTCCTCCACAACCAAATACAGAAATTACTCTTCCTCTAGTATATGATTTTACGGCATTTAGTATGTTTTCCAAGCTTTCTGGAGAATGTGCATAATCTATCATAATTGTTAAATCTTTGCTGTTATTTACAAGTTCAGATCTTCCTGGTACTCTTACTTCTAGTAAAGCATCTTTTATATTTTCTGCAGAACAGCCTAATTTTGTTGCAACACAAATTGCAGCTAAACTGTTATACACGCTGAATCTTCCAGGAATTCCAACTTTTACTCTTTCATTTTTATCTCCAATTTTAACTTTGAAGTCTACATATGAATTTGTAATTGTAATATCTTTTGCCAGTAAATTACATGCATTGTCAATTCCATATGTTGTTATCTCACAATCTGGTACTAAACTTGGTACCTTGCAAACTTGTAAATCATCGACATTTACAAACCCACATTTGCACATCTTAAATAACTTTAATTTAGACTCGAAATAATCTTGCATATTTGGGTGTTCTTTTGGACTAATGTGATCCTCTGAGAAGTTTGTAAATACTGCAATGTCAAATTGGCATCCTGCAACTCTGTTTAGTTTCAAGCTTTGTGAAGAAACTTCCATTACAATTGCTTGGCAACCATCTTCAACCATTTGTGCAAAATATTGTTGTAGTTCTATACTTTCTGGAGTTGTTCTATCACTGTCAAGCAACTTCTTATCTCCACTATAAACAGCTATGGTTCCAACTAATCCAGTCTTAATTCCTTGCTTTTGTAAAATTTCTTTAATCATAAATGTTGTAGTAGTCTTGCCCTTTGTTCCAGTAACTCCAATTAGCTTAACTTTTTTTGATGGATTATCATAAAAATTACATGCACAAATTGCCATCGCATATCTTGCATCTGGAACAACAATAAGAGTTACATCTTCTGGTATATTTAAACTCCTAATGTCTGTTGTTTCTTCAACAAGAATAGTCTTTGCACCTTTCTCTATTGCACTATTTATATACTGTGTTCCATCTGTTGTAAAGCCTTTAATTGCAAAAAACATGCTTCCTTCAACAACTTTTCTGGAATCTTTTTCTATTGTTGTAACCTCTCTATCAATTTCACCTTTAGCTTTAATTCCGTCTATTCCGACTAAAATTTTCTTTAAATTCATAATTACCATTCCTCTCCGAATTTATTGGATTAATATTTACATTGTCATTCTTCAACTTTACTTTTAACATTATATAATTAAAAAACGCATTTGTATAGGGTTATAGTCATTTTTTCTAAAAAATTTATAGTACATTATATTCGTTAACGTAGAAAATTAGTAAAAAGATTAATTTAATATTTAAAGTTATCATTAAATTTAATTTCCAGATTTTTAATAGAAATACTCTTGTGTAGTTTCATTCAATATTTTTTTACGCACTTAGTTTGCAAATTTACATAAAATATGCTATACTGTAAATGTACGTTATTTACAAAATGATAGTTTGCAATGAGGATTAATTTTTCCTATTGTTACTACCACACAGAAGTGAGGATTTTTCAATGCGAACATTTGAGACACAAATGGCTCTGAACAACATCAGCGTTCCCGTTCTTTCGCGAGAACAAAATCGATTCTTAAAAAAGTTGAATGCCGCAAAAGCAGCATATTTCATGGTGGCCAAAGCAATGTCTGCTCGGGAAAAGCAGTGGGATGAATATCGAAAAACTTTAACTACTAACTGGGAATGTGAGTTTCCTGAATTAGCAAAGGTTGAACCCGAACCGTATTTTTCATTTACCAATTTAGATGTGGCTGTTAATGTTTTTGAAGCAGCCGTCAAAAAAATTCTGGACTTTTCCAGTCTCTACTTGCTTTATGCTAACCTTAACGTTAAGGCTCACACAAAATGGTTACGGCAAGTAGTTGCAGAAGCCCCTGAAAACTGTGACCTTATTGTTATTCGGAGTAACTATACTCCTAGTGTCGATGCGATTCGTAACTTTAACCTTCAGGTATCTGCACATCAGCCTACTGTTATCGAGGCCTATGGCTATTGCCCTGTTTGGATTGCTTTTCGACCTGGCGAAAAAATTCGTACTCAAAACTGGTGCATGGTAAAATCCAATAGCACCGTAGAGTATATAGTTGCAAACGACTGATACTCTGTGAGTCCTCATAAAGTTCCATACACTCTGCATAAGAGAGTATGGGATTTTTTATTTTTTGTAATTTTTTGTATTGATTTTTACCAAATTTGGTAATATACTAATAGGTGGCTTAATTTAGAAAACACTTCTATTTTCTGAAAATTAAGCAAGAAAGGAATTGATTTATTATGATAAAAATAGCATTTTTTGATACTGAGGATTACGATAGGAAATTATTTGATGAGTATAACAAAACATACAATTATCAAATTACTTATTTTAAGTCAAGATTAAACGCAGAAACAGCACCACTTGCAAAAGGATATGATGTTGTTT
>ERZ773245.1423-NODE-1423-length-17131-cov-5.540642_pt1 | contig 17131 bp, 13 predicted proteins | sample MGYA00580988_ERZ773245 | MGnify/ENA primary metagenome ERZ773245 (study PRJEB29015, sample SAMEA2737792) | human gut metagenome | biome: human gut; feature: human-associated habitat; material: faeces | place: China | collected 2012 ... | reverse complement strand
ACGGGCGGTGGTGTGAGAGGGTGTTCGCTGGAACTCAGCGAAACCCTACTCGATTTATGAAAGAACTGAGTACTTTTATTGATGAATCGGGTGATTTTGGGAATTTTGAACCTCATTGCCGGTATTACATCGTATCTTTCGTATTCCACGATCAAGCTGTTGATATCTCAAGTCAGATCTCAGTTCTTGATCAGAAATTAGATAACTTAAACATCGACCACGTTGTCCATACGGGCCCGATTCTTAGGAGAGAGCCTCCATATAATCCCTTGCTAATTCAAGAGCGAAAAAGAATATTAAACGCCTTTGTTGCTTTTCTATGGCATGTAGATGTTTCTTTTGTATGTTTTTTGGTGGATAAAAAATATATAAATGACCCGATGAAATTAATTTCGGATTTATCTCGTCAGATCTCGCAATTTTTGCAGCAACGCACTTCTTTTTTTCACTCTTTTAATGTTGTCAAGGTCTATTATGACAACGGACAGACTGAATTAACAAAAATATTGGCTTCTGTGCTTCCAATTTATCTGAACAATGTGGTCTTTAACAAAGTATCACCCAAGGACTATAAATTATTCCAAGCTGCGGATTATGTCTGTACATTCAGATTGCTGAAAGAAAAATTGGAAAAAGACTGTCTGACAAAATCCGACCTAAAATTCTTTTTGGGTAAGAGAGAACTAAAGAAAACTTATTTAGCGCCTCTTCTGACGAAAACATTCCTCTAACTCTCTCCGACTGGCATGGAAGAGAGGAAACTGTTAAATAAGAAGTTATCCAAAGAAGGGCGCTTTAATTGGATCTAAAGTTTCGGAGAGCCTCCAAATCTTCCTTCCTCATAAAGTTTCTGCAAACTTGAATCATTCCTTAACCCTTCAAACTCGACGGCATTCACCAGTTGCGAAGAGAAGTCTTGCCGCCGCTCCACGAACCAAATCTCATCTCTGCGAAGACCGGCTCGCCGAAGTAGGTTGGTATCATGGGAGGTAAAGACAAGCTGCTTCCTAGTATTTGAGCTTACATTCTCCAAGAATCTTCTCACGAGCCAATAATTGATTTCCGTGTGTAATCCATGGTCGATTCCGTCAATGACATAAACGCAGTTCTTCTTGCTGAGCAAAAGATCGTTGATGGTCGGAGCAAGGTCAATAATTTTCCTTGCGCCGGTGGATTCCTCTTCTAAAGGAATCAAGTATTCTTTGCCTGATATTTCATGTACTGCACTGAGCTTGCAGAAAGCTAAATCTCCGTCTTTGTAATGTGCCAATATCCGTCCGCCGCTGGTTTTTCGGATGAGTTGGCTTCCGCGACAGCAAACAGTTGAAAGTAGTTCGTTTCGCTCATAAGGAGATAGACGTAAGGCTGACTCTGAAACAGGAGTGGAAACAAGGGCTGATATTCCAGTATCGGTGTTTTTCAGAACTTCAGACAATAGGCTGTTCCACGAACCATTCCCACCGACATCTAAATCGTAAGAAACCAGAAAAGAATCCGGATAAATGACTTTAAGTTCCTCAGAGAACCATCTGAAAACTTCTTCAAATGGTTTGAATTTCATTGAACTCAAAGTCGTGAGAAGCGGGATGGTACGATCCGGAGAACGATCAGCGATGCACTGAATGGCGTCGTGAGAATTAATACTCGGATTTATCTGAACCTTGTCCTTCTCTCGAAGATACAGAGTCTTTTCGCTACGGCTGTTCCTTTCAATTAGTTCCTCATACAAGATTTCATCTTCGTTGCATGCAATTTTGAATTCATAGATCAGCTCGTTGACAAGGATTGAAATCTCAAATTTGGAGATCGGATTTTTATCCTCGGAAAAGTAAAAATTCCGCGGTGGAATTTTTCCCTTAAGCTTTGGCGTTGTTACCAATGTCTTAAGGAAATCCAACGCGTTGATGAGATTGCTTTTGCCTGAAGCATTGGCCCCATAGATGGCAGCCAAGGGAAGCAGTTTCAGTCTGAACTTAGGAACCGATGCCAATGTTTTGCTGTTTGTCCTCTCTTTTCCCGCGACCATGGAAAAAGTGGCCATCTCTTCATAAGAGAGAAAGTTTGATAACTCAAACTCAATAAGCATGATGTTCTTTGCGACTGTGATGGTTAAATTCTCTTTTGGAAATTTAGTGTTGCGTATAGAGAGATTTTATCTCCTATAACGTAACAGAAGTCTTTCTCAAGGGAAGCGCCCTTAAGGTCTTTCTTCTTTAAATCCTAACTACAGCCGGAAGAAACGGAGATCTCTATTTAGGTATTGTTGTAATTCCTTAGGTCTAACTTTTCATATTCAGGAAGATGAGGTCTGATTTCCAACAAATCCTTCCGTTATCAAACGGTAATGCGCTCAGTCAATCTTTTTCTATAACTATATGAACTCACGGTGATTTTTTCTTTAAGATGAGAGGAGAAATCTTCGAGAAAGGAGATAGAAGTGCGCAAACTTGCTGATCTAATCTTTCAAAGGGACCGACTTCGAGAAGAGTTGTCGAAGATTGAAAAAGAAATCTCTGTCCTAACTCAGAAAACACCCTCTCTTAATCTTCCTTTTGCGCATGAAATACCCAAAGATACGGATCAAGAGAAACCTTCCGATTCCGCACCATTAACGCCGCAGCAAAAGATTTCGCTTTTCTATGACTTGTTCAAAGGAAGAGGCGACACCTTTGCTGAACGATGGGAATCCTTCTACGATCCGCAAAAGGCCGGATATTCTCCGATTTGCATCAAACGTTCCGGCGAATGCCAGAGACCGTATTCGCTCTGCAAAAACTGCCCCGATAAACGTTACAAACCGTTCACACCAAAAGACGTTGAACAGCACCTTTTAGGAAACAAAACGGTTGGAACCTATCCGCTCGTGAATGGTCGATATTGTCCTTTCGCTGTCATTGATTTGGACGAGGATGATTGGAGAAATGATGCCAAGGCCATTCTTGAGTGTGCTGAGAAATTGGGCATTCCGGCTTATCCTGAAATATCACGTTCAGGAAAGGGTATCCATGTCTGGATTTTCTTCGACGGCTTGGTTTCTGCAAAAGACGCAAGGCTACTCTGCGATTCTTTAATTACCCTGACTCAGAATCAGATTAGAACTGAAGTCTCTTTGTCTTCCTTCGACCGCATTATTCCGTGCCAAGATGTATTGGATACAAATCAACTTGGCAATCTTGTCGCGCTCCCTCTTCAAAAGAAGCGGCGTCCTAATGCTTCCGTCTTTGTGGATCGAAATCTACAACCCATAAAGGATCAATGGCAGCTGCTGAGAACGGTCCGCAAACTTTCCGGTGAGGAGCTTTCGGAATGGCTGGAAAATTACGGTGTAGATGAATCCGGAAACGTGACGGCAGAAAATGACTTTCCCTGGGAATCGGCTAAACTGCGGCCAAAGCTAAAAGCAGCGGCCGAAGAGATCACTGTTGATGTCTTCGATAAGATTTATTTCCGGCTGGCAGATTTAACTGTTGGTCTCAAAAATGCGCTGACTAAGTTGGTCACATTCCACAATCCGATGTTTTACCAGCTTCAAGCTTTGAACAAGTTTGTCGGACGAACGCCTCGGTTTTTGACAATGGCCGAGCCTTTCAATCGAGATTATTTCTGTCTTCCCAGAGGCGTCTTAACAGAAATGATAAATCTCTTGGAAGAAAACGATATTTCTTTTGAATTGAGAGATAGAAGGGTTGCCGGAACGAAAATTTCCATCAAGCTCGACCTTAAACTTCGGGAAAAGCAGAAGAAAGCCCTGAAGGCACTCCTTTCCGAAGACCAGGGTTTGCTGGTTGCATCTACGGGATTTGGCAAAACCATCGTCGCTGCCGCTTTGATTGCTGAGCGGAAAGTTTCAACATTGATACTCGTCAATAGAGTGGAGCTGGTCCGTCAGTGGCAAACAAGACTTCAAACACTCATTGTCAGCGACGCAGAAGTCGGAGTATGGTACGGGACTAAGAGAAAAAGAACCGAAGAGATTGATATAGCATCCATTCAAAGTGTGGAAAGAATGGATGAAGAAGAGCTAAGGCAGTTTCTATCGTCTTATGGAATGCTTATCGTGGATGAGTGTCATCATGTCGCTTCTCCTAATTATCAAAGAGTCGTTTCATGCTCTGCTGCTAAATATCGATACGGCTTATCGGCCACTCCGGTCAGAAAAGACGGAAAGGAAAAGATAATCAACTTTCTGTGCGGCCCTGAACTAATAAGAGTCGAAGAGAATTTATCCGCCAAATGTACCTATCGAGTTCTAGAGTTTGACGGTCTCTTGTATCCGTTTACAGAAAAGACTACATATGCACAGCTTGCCTCGATGCTTGCAGAAAACGAAGAACGATCAAGGCGCGTCGTAGAAGAGGCCGTTTCTTTGTATCAGGAGGGAAGAAAAGTCCTCCTTTTGACGGAACGAGTAGCTCATCAAAACAAACTTGAAGAGATGTTGATAAACGAGAATGTCCTTTTCTTTAATTTTCAAGCTCGATTGAAGGCCAAGGAAAGAGAGGAAATTCTTTCGAAAATCTCTAAACTTCCCGCTAACGAACCTTTTATACTGCTAGCCAACGGAAAGTTGATCGGAGAAGGATTTGACTTGGAAAGGCTGGACACCGTCAGCTTTTCATTTCCATTCTCCTGGAAAGCTGTTGTCACACAGTACATCGGCCGCGTAATGCGTCGCTCACCGTCCAAGAATCATATCCTCCTAATTGATACCGTGGACAGGGGAAATCCGATCCTGGAGAGAATGTTCAGGAAGAGGCAAAAAGTTTACGAAGCGTTAGGCTTCAAACCTCAGGATGCTCAGGCTGACCTTTTTGTTCGTTAACAGGAGCAGTGCTGTTGGGCGGCAGGATTATTCTCTGCAGGCTTAATGCTCGTTTCTCGCTTTTGACCATTCCTGTTGCTTTTTCCGGGTTAAAGAACTGATGCAATAACTAATGGTTTAGGGGCGATTGTGTTAAAAGAGATTCTTCTGTCATCCTTCTTTATGAAAAGTTGGAGCCAAATCCAATGGTAAACAATTGGGTTATCGCCATGGGAACCCTAAATGGCATTTACACTTATCGCTCGAATTTTGAAAAACCTTAGATTTTCATAGAAGAATCTAAGAGGTCAGCGGATTACCACAGGTGCAATCATGGGAAAAGATATAGATGATCTCATTGACCAACTCAGTCTTCAGCAGCTGAAGAAACTGGTTAGCAAATACGCGAGATTAGATAGGCAATTAAGAGACGAAATCCTTTCGACAGCACCTGTCAGGAACGCCTCCTTTAACGGACTTATATTGGAAGAATGGAGGCGAAGGGTAGAAGAAGCAATTGTCAGAGATCTTAAGGGTGAGTTAGATGATTACTACAACCAAAAATTCGTCAATTGGGATTCAGCGGTCGCAACTTTGGCAAAAGCTGTAAAAGATTTACAAGTACGAAATCAATCAAATGATGTTTTCACACTGTTGGACGAAACTGAAATACGAATCGCAAAAGAGTCGGAATGTGAGTTTGTCGAAGATGAGTATGGCACCGATATCTATGTTGAGTATGAGGACGTGTCCAAGAAAATTAATAAGTTGAGACATCTTGCCAAAATCGAATCTGACAAAACCGACCGGAATTATTTTTAGTCTTGTCTAAAGCAGCAAAAGAAGGCGTCAGGATTTCCGACGCCAGAATAGACTGCTCGAATTCCTGTTAGAGAAGACGAAGATAACGGCTCATACGATCTTTTAGCAACAGCGATTAGAAGCCAAATAATTAGGATTTTCAAACAAATAGCAGACCAGCCGGAGATCCATGCCTCTCCGACTGGTCAATCATTACTAACTTAGTGATTCAAAGACTACTTTGCTGCCTCTGCACCGGCAATCCTTCCGTACACTGTCGCCATAACAAGTCCGGAAATCCCGCCGCCGCCAAGTCCTGCCTGATAAGCCAAGTGGCCTGTGACGTCGCCGGCGGCATACAGTCCCGGGATAGGGGTGCCGGCCGTTGTCATGACTTGAGCCTTCTTGTTGATTTCCAGTCCCGAATAAGATGTGTAAATTTGGGGCTCGCATTCAAATGCGTAATAAGGTCCTTTATCAATCGTATCCAGCAGCTTGGTGCGGTTTTGATATCTGTCCTTACCCTTTAACACGTCTTCGTTGTATTCCTTAACGGTCTTTTCAAGGTTTTGGTAGTTGATGCCTTCTGCTTTTGCCAGATCCTTTAAGTTGTCGAACTTGTCGACTTTTTGCTTGTCGAAGAAAATCTTCAAGCTGGTGTCTTTGTATTTATCAACAGCCTTGGAGTCAAGAATCCAATAAGCGAGTTTGAACTTGTTTTCGACCATCTTGTGGTTAACAGCAAGATATCCCCGAGTTTCATCCTGGAAGCGTTGGCCGTTCTTGTTGACGATGATCAAAGGGACTTCAACCAAAGGCTGTCCGATGGAAACGTTGCTGTGCGTTCCGACAAAGAGCATGTTCATGCCGAAGCCGTAATGTTCAACAATGACATTTGCTCCGACAGCAGTCGCGGCCTTAATGCCATCTCCGACATTGAGCTTGGAACCGTGAGACTTAACACCCCTTAAGTATGGATGGTATTTTTCAACCATCTCTTTGCCGTTGGCAAAACCACCGGTCGCAAGTATTACACCATGGTCAGCATAGATTGCGTACTTGTTTCCCTTGTTATTTTCTACGATTGCACCGATGACTCGGGCATTCCGTTTTTCACTTTCAGTAATCAGGGAAATAAGTTTAGTATTCAGGATAATTTCGACGCCGAGTGATTCTGCTTTTTCTTGCAGTGCTTTGATGGCTTGCGGTGAGCCGACCCTATAACCCGGAGCAAAATAATGAACACGTTTGCGATTGCCTATGGCCTGAGCGGGCTGATCTGTAAACTTGACGCCTAAAGATTCAAGCCAATCAAGATCCTTTGGACCTTGTTCATAAACCAACCGGGCAACGCCTGAGTCTCTCTTCAGAAAACGATTCAGCTTCAGTCCTCTTTCAAGGGAGTCTTGCCAGTTAATTTCCAGGGAGTCATCAATTCCGGCTTTTTTCTGAATCTTAGTGCCGCCAATCCAATATCCTGAGCCGGAAAGGATGGAGTGGCCGCCTAAAAATCCGCCTTTTTCAACCAATATAACTTTCGAAGCTCCGCTTTGTTTTGCAGAGATTGCTGCGCACAGTCCGGCCATGCCGCCGCCAAGAACCAAAACATTGGAACGAACGTCCGAACTTCCTGCTGCGATTGCTGTCATAGGTATAGATGTCAAGGAAAAAGCAACGCCTGCAGAGATTTTAAAAAATTGTCTTCTTTGCATAAAATGTCTCCTTAGGTGAAGAACACTTACAGATTAGTGGTCCGTAGTTTTTCTACCTACCGCTTTTACACAACCTATATTGCACTTTTGCAAGTTAGAGGACTGACCGATGCAGCCCAAAAATAATTTATTAAATTTGAAACTCTTGGAGAGTCTTGAGCGCACCGGCAACTTAACTCAAGCTTGTATTGAAAATGATTGCGACCTGTCTACGGCTTCCAGACAATTGGCTGCCTTAGAAGAGGATTTGGGGATCAGCCTCCTTGATCGAAGAAGAAAGCCCATGCAGCCGACAAGGTTTGTGAAAACTAATCTTTATTTAATCCGTCGAATTATTCGTCTCCACGATGAATTATTGGAGGAAGTCGCTAAAGAATTAAGCAGTCGAAACGACAAGTTCATCCGATTCGGTCTAACAACGAGCGCAATTGTTCACGGAGTAGTTGGCCTGGTAAACAAATTTAATACTGAATATCCTGATATTGAAATCCAATTGGTTCCGGATATGGACCACACTTCGGTTATGAATAAGGAAGTAGACATTTCCTTGGTGCCTTACGAACCGAAAGAATCTGAGTTAACAGTTCTTCCTATAGGCCAGTGTTTCACACTTTTAGTGGCTTCTCCTGCTTATCTCGCTAAACGGGGCGAGCCAAAAATAATCTCCGATCTTAATGATCAGGGTCATACGCTTTTATTAAAGCGCAAACCTTTCTATCCGGAGGCAGAAGATCTCGTTTACGGGGACTTTATCTATGATTTTTATACAGGACAACTGAGAAAATTAAAAGACAATAAGGAAGGGGCGTTCGGCAAAAAGGGCGCCGGAAAGGTAACAACGAAATTTGTTGGTGATCAAAACGGTTATATTTCTGCTCTTTCAGGAGAAGGGATTGCTGTCGACCTGCCTCTTTCTTTCATAAAACGTGACCTTATGGGTGGTTCTTTAGTACCGGTTCTTAAAGGTTGGAAAAGAAACCCCTGGAGCCGAAATCTGGTTGTCCATAAAGAAAATTCACATTGGGAGGAGCTCCATACATTTGCTCGCTGGTTTCAACTGCATGAAAGAATTGACTCCCATCAAAGGTGGAATGAGATGTATCAGTTCTGCGAAGTCCCGGAAGAGGCTTACGCCAACCTCTAAAGGCACAGAGGATTCTGATTATTGGTTCGGAGCGGTTCTTCTATGCGTAATCTTATTGGTCCGTTATTCCTGTTAGTTAGCTGCTTGCTGTTCAGTGTTACCGGAACATTGCAGCAATTGGCGCCCGAAGGACATACTCCGGTGGTAATCACCGAAGTGCGCATGCTTCTTGGCTCCTTAACCATATTAGCTTGGTGTCTATTGAATCATAGGCTTCCTTCTAATTGGTCAGCTGTTCCGTGGAAACCGATGCTAATCGCAGTAGCTAGTGTGTTGTTGTATCAGCTGTTGTTTTTCTACTCGGTAGCGGAAGTCGGAGTTGCGGTTGGTTCAGTGGTGGCGATTGCGACAACTCCTTTATGGGCAGCAGTGGTTGCATTTTTACTTTTTAAGAAGACGCCATCTAAATTTTGGGTGGCTGCAACTGCCCTGGCAATTGTCGGTGTATTACTCATTAATTTCGGAGAAGGCTTCCAGTCTCAAAGCGCAGACTGGCGGCTTTTATTACCGATTACCGCAGGCCTGTGCTACGGTGTAGAAATTATAGCGGTTGGGCAAGTGGTTAAGAAAATCAATCCTGAAACGACAATGCTTTTGGAGATGGGTATAGTTGCAGTCCTGCTTTTGCCGGTGACAATTCTTTTTCCGACAGGCTGGATTTTTACAACAAGAGGAATTTTGGTTTCTCTTGGCTTAGGTGTAGTAACTGCCGGAATTGCCTACCCGTGTTTTACCTACGGTATTAAATATACATCTCCTGTTGTGGCTTCTACATTAGCATTGACAGAGCCGTTGATGGCGGCCGCTCTTGGAATATTTTTTCTTCATGAAAATCTCTCTATCCCCATGGGTTTAGGCATGTTGAGTTTGATGGCATCTGTCATCGTTTTAATTTTTGATAAGCCGTCTCAATCTTCTTAATTATTCTCAAGGTAGTCACCAACCAAGTTTTTAGATCAAAACTGTTTTCTAAGAGATTTCGGCTTCTAGTTAATCGGCTTTTCAACGTAGAGAATGTCTCGGCCCTTTTCCTCTAAAAGGATTGAAGTAAAGAAAGTAAGGTCAAAAAAAATACAAAAGCCGGAACAAAATCCATAGGAGTTTTATTCCGGCTACTACAGGAATGTGGTTATTTAACGTTTAATTCAATCTTGTGGCATTGAGCGCACATGTTGACAGACGGCTGATGACCTTTATGACATTCCTCGCAGGGTTGATCTCCCATGTGTGTGTAATGGGGATTGGGCTTGCAATCTTTGGTCTTTTCTTTCATGACTTCAAAACCGCCGTGGCAGCTCTGGCATTTCTCAGTAGGAACGGCTAGGGCAGGAGGATTTTCAGAGTGGCAAGCTAAACAGTTCTGACCCTTCTGAACGTGTCTCTCTGCTAACGGCGCGGAATTTTGAGCAAAAACAGAGCAAGAGAAGAAAGCTAAAATGCCCACGAAAAGAGAAGTAAGTAACTTACGATTCATTGTTTTCTCCTTATTTTCCGTTAATCGCGTGTCTTGCGGCAATTCGACCCATTGCTATGCCGCTTGTAATCTGGCATCCGGGAATATCTTCGGCGTACCAAAGACCTCCGGCGGCATTACCGGCTGCGTAAAGGCCTTTGATAGGCACATCGTCAAGATCAACCACTTGGCCGTGCTCATTAATTTTTGGACCGCCGAAAGTCGCAGCAATACCGCCGCTCATTGGAATTGCGTAGAAGGGAGCAGTAGAAACTGGGTGAGGTCTCTTTCTGTTGTGAGGAGGATTTAATTGGGCTCCTTTTCCTTTGGCGATTGCATCGTTAAATTCTTTGACGCTGGCAACTAGATTCTTCTCGTTGATACCCGCTTTTTTGGCCAACTCAGGGATGCTGTTTGCTTCATAAACGGGACTGTTAAGTCTGTGGAAGCGATCTAATAATTTCGTAAGAATGTTGTCTTCATCGTTGGTTTTGATATCGCAAATGATGAAAGTTCTATTATCCGGAGTTACTTGCGGTAAGAGTTTTGAACGAATGGCTTGTCCAAGGCTTTCATCTACGCAGCGTTTGCCGTCTTTTCCAACGATCATTCCATAGGCCGAGTTACTTATTCTGGCAGGATTTGCATGAGTTTCGGGGACAATCGGACCTGCGTAGAATTCCGTCATATTTACAAGTTTTGCACCTAATGGGCGGGTCATAAGAATATTTTCTCCCGTATTTCTCAGAGAACCTCTCAGATTCAGTCTTGCAGCCCATGGGCCCATGTACATCACTCGCATTTCTTCATTTGCGGAGAAACCGCCGGTCGTAATTATTACTCCCTTTGTTGCCATGAAAGATTTAACACCGTCAGGTGTCTTAGCTTGAACGCCAGTTACGTTGCCTTCAGGATCAGTAACGAGTGCGAAAGCTTTCGTGTTTACTAAAAGTTTGACACCTTCATCTTTTGCTTTTTTGAGGAGTTTTCTCATTAGAATGGAACCGCCTGTGGTTCCGTCAGTCGTCATAAAGAAAGCTCTTGATAAATTGGGTGCAGGTAAACCTTTCTTCAAGGTGAGTGGAACGCCCATATCAATAAGCCAATCGATACTTGGGCCAGACTCTTTCGCGAACGCTTCTATGACTTTCTTATCCCCGACACCCTGAGTTTCGTGCCAAGCATCGTTGACAAATTTTTCCAGTGTGTCTCCCGTCTCTTTTTGATAGCGACTTCCGACTCCGCACAGGCGTCCGGAAGCGTAAAAAGTGTTTCCGTCAGGGCGCGGCGCTTTTTCTAATACGACTACGGAAGCGCCTAAAGACCTTGCTTCAATGGCAGCTGCCATACCGGCGGCTCCGGCTCCGATCACTACAAAATCAAAACTATTGGTTTTGCCTGTGGATGGTTCTTGAGCTTGGACGATTCCGGAGGCGCTCATAGCTAATCCGAAGGACCCGAGACCGAGCTTAAATAAATTGCGTCTTTGCATATGCTCTCCTTGAAATTTTTGTTTCAAATAAGACTAAATGAAATTTTAATTACGTAATAAATTTTTCATAATTAGTGTTTTTACTGAAACTATTTGATGTAACGCTATAAATTCATTGAGTACTTGTTGGATAAAATGAAAACAAAATTTCAAAAGAGGGAAAAATGCAGGAAACCGAATTGGCCAACGTACCTAATTTTTTAAAACTATTAGAAACAAAGTCTCAGAACCTCTCTCGCCAACATAGAAGAATTGCCAATTTCTTGCTTTATAACCACTTAGAAGCGGCTTTTCTCAATGTCGCTGAACTGGCAAAAAGGGCAGGTGTCAGTTCAGCCACGGTGGTAAGATTTGCTACCGCTATGGGGTTTAACGGTTATCCGGCCCTACAAAAAGAACTTCAACAAATTGCACAGGGTTCTATTGGAAAACATGAATTTCTAGCAGTGGAGGCCTCCGGAAATGAAGACTCTCTCTCTGGCACCATAACGCAGTCGATGAGGGCTTTAAAGACCTTTTCAGAAGAAGTTGACATTGAAAGGTTTGAAACGGCCGCAAAGATCTTACAAAAGGCGAGAAAAATTATCACTGTAGGCCACAAGGCAAGTTTTGGAGTCGCGGTCCATGCTGCTTATGTAATTGGTAAAGTACACAAGGATGTACGTTACTTCCAGGGGACTGATGAATTCGATGCGTTCTCCGTTATAAACGACTTGACCCAAGAGGACGTCGCATTGGTATATGCAGTGATTCATTATCCTAGGTCGACTCTTAAGTTGATAAGGCTTTTAGCCAAGAGGGGCGTAAAAATCGTACTTATATCGGATTACCGAACTTTTGAAGAGGTTGAGTTGACTTCAGTATCTTTACTGACTCCGCTTCTTTTTCAAGGTTTTCTAGATATTATGACTCCGATGCTTGCTCTGACAGATGCTTTGGCCTATGAGCTTTACAAACTTGATGAATCTTCAGCCCGAAAACGTCTGAAGGAATTTAATGAATTTAATGAGCAAGACGGTGCTTTCCTCCAAATTTGCCGTTTTGCAGAATAAATCTGAAAGACTTATCCCAAGGTGAAACGCTATGACGATTGGCAGATTATTCTTAGTATTGTCTATTGTCTTGCTGGCCTTTTTTGGTAAAGCCCAAATCATTGAGGACATAATAGCTCGACTCCAGTCCTTTAATTATTTTTTTGCGCCTCTTTTAATCCTTTACTTGGTCTCGGTGCTTGAAAGAACGCTAGATAAATTCGGTTTTATTCATTGGATAGAAGATTATTTGGAGACTAGGAATCTAAATCGTCTCTCCTATGCTGCTATTCCCGGTTTAATAGGTCTAATTCCCTCGGTTGGAGGCGCTCATTTTGCTTGCTCTATTTTTCCTGTTTCTGCTAGGAAAAAGCTTTCAGGTTGTAGGTTAGCCGCAATTAATTATTTTTTTAGACATTTTCATGTATACAGCAATCCATTAATTGCCGGGACTGTTTTAGCTTGTTCGATTACAAATACTTCATTATGGTTCCTCGCGCTAAATTTGCTTCCTCTGTCAGTGCTTACCTTTATATCAGGCTGGTACTTCTTAATTCCAAAAAGAGACGAGAATGAAGAAGTGAGGAATGTTGCCAGAATTAAGTTTTCTCCTAAAACGATCTGTCTTCTTGTGCTGATTACAATTGAAACTTTAGTATTCTTTTTTCTTGATTATAAGATTTACCTCTGGTTGATCATCGTTAATCTTACTTTAATTATCTCATCTCCTGCAAAAGTTTTGTTTGCACTAATACCAACGAAAGATAATATATTTCTTTTTTCTGAAGTCGCCTTTATTTTAATTTTTGCTTCCGTAGTAAATTCATTGGGCATTAGTCAGATTCTCACCGATTTTATTTGCAATAGTGGTACTCCCTTGTGGCTGGCATTTTCCTTAATCACCATTTTACTAGCTTATATTACAGGGATAAGCCAAGCATATGTTGCGATAATTATGCCACTAGTGAGTGTGATCTCTGGTGAAGAATCTATTTTAGTTTGCTGGTTGCTGGCACTCGGATTCTATGTTCAATATTTGACTCCTTCGCATTTGTGTCTGGTTGTGTGTGCTGATTTTTTTAAATGTTCAGTTTTGAATTTAATTAAACAGATATTTCCTGCTGTAACAATGGCTTTTTTATTTTGGTTGTTTTTATTTATTTCTGTTTATCTAATATGAATATTATCTTAAATAGTTTAATATCTAAAAATAGATGGTTTGTTAAATATTATTTAAATTATTGGATGTGAATTAAAATTATTTAGATGTCTCTATATGGGTTTTAATTCCTTTTACAATAAATAGTGAGTTAGCTTTAAGGAACCTCTGCACAAAAGGTGGGTGATATGCTATAATTAGCACACTGCCGAAAAGTGTGACTATGAAGATTAAAGCCCCCACATTCGCTGATTTATTTGCAGAAACCTCACCGCAGCTGGGCGGTGCCAGAAGAACAAAGTTCCTGGAGACTTTAGACCGCATCATTCCTTGGCAGGACTTGAAATCTTTGTAATTGTCTTATAGGGTCGTATCTTAATTTAACCGCATGATCAATACTGTCTCCAAGAAACCTAAAGGAGACAGATTATGGATATCAACTGGCGCCGATACATTGAAATCGCCCGAGCCCAGGACTTGGACAGCGCCGCTGTAGCGAGACTGATTCGCACTGAGACTCGCCGTAAAGTCAACATCTCCGAAGTTAAGCGGCGCCTATCCGTCTCGGAGTCTTCAACGGCTCAAATTCGACAGCCTGATTCTTTGGAGGTTATTAATCTTTGCGCAGATGAAGTCAAAGAGGAGTCGAGGCTGAGCATTTCAGCCGAGGGCATGACCTTCGAATTTAAGACACAACGTCCGGAAGAATCTGTCATCTTCATTCTGTCTCGCATGAGGGGAGCCGACATATGAATATCCGCTTCAGCGGCGTTCACGTGACGCTGGTCATTTCTCCTACCGATTTGAGAGGAGGCTTTCATCGGCTCTGTTCCGTCGCCCAAGATCAGCTCGGCATCAATCTGAACGGCGGTAAGGAAGCCGTCGTCTTTCTTTCTAAAACGAGGAAGATCTGTAAGATCATCACCACAGATGAGAAAGGGACGCTGCTGCTGACTCGTACTTTGCACAGCGGACGCTTTGAAGCGCTCATGGTTCGAGTCGGTCAGCAAGCTAAGTGCTCCTTGACTTTATCCGAGTTAGAGCGATTTCTCAACGGTGAACGGCTTTATACCAAAGGCGATACTTTTTGGTAGCCCGAGGCTCTAATAACGCCGTGTAGGCTCTTCTAGGGGCTTCCATGGCGATATTTTTATGTCTGCAAGCATTATTTATCGTTTATATTCAAGTAATTAATTGTTTTTAAAGATAAAATATGATATAATTTACCCAATAGATAATAACCGGGTGTGATAAAGATGACCGACCTCAACTCGCTCTCCAAGGAAGAACTGATTAAGCTGGTTGCCCAAAAAGAAGAACAGCTTCGAGCTGCTGAGGATTTGGCAGAGAAACGAGAACGCTCCAACATAAAGTTCGCTCAGGGCGTTACATCACTGGCGCTTCTGCTCAAAGGTGTCAACGGCAGCTATCTTGCTCAGGTTGAAGAGTACTTGAGCTACGCCGATGATGAAGTAGCCAAAAAGGCGATGAAGGTTCTCTATGACATGATCTCCTACGGCATAGAAACCATCGGCGTCACTTCCCTGCAAATTGCAAGTTTCTTTGCCCATGGAAACGAAGCCATGAAACCGGGAGAAACTTCTGAACAGGCCTACGCTAAAGCACAAAGCAGCTTAGAAGAACTGAAGCAGGCCCGCTCATTTACCAACAACGTCAAGGGAATCGTCAAGCTGAGCAATGCTATTGCCAGAGCGTCAAACGCATTGGATGCCTCGACAAACACAACGCTCAAGGCTTTGCAGGAAATCTCGACAATAAACAAAGAGTCAGCTTCGTCCTCCGTAGAGAAGAAACAAACTCACCGGGGTCGGGTCAACAATATCGAGAAGCTTCCGCAAGCCGGTCCGACGAAGGCAACAAAGATATCGGCGACATGCCGAAAATGCGGAGAACCTCTGGCCGGATTTGAGGACTTGATGGTTCATCTCAAGACCGCTGTGACTGACTTTGAAGAGGGTTACCGGCAGCAGAATACTTATACGATAGGATTCTGTCAGCAATGCGGCCAAGTGGAAGTCTTTATAGATCCCGGACAAGATCATCCGCTCTTCCCGGACAGGCACATGAGCACCAAAACGATCCTATCTTGGAACCAGGCTATGTGCATCGGCATCCCACTGGAGCGGGCGCTGAAGCGGTTCGAGCAAGAGGCCGGACTCGGCTCCAACACCGGTTCTTACTCCTTGTTCGATTATCAAAGATTTTACTTAAAGCCGCTCTTTAAGGCACTGGAAAAGACGCTGCAGCAGCGCGATGTGCTCGTGTGCGACGAAACGCCGTTTAACTGTCTTCAGGACCAAGGCCGCGGCAAGCTTCCCGCTTCCGGAGCCGAGGCAAAAGGCAAGACCAATTATATTGTTGCTCTGACCACGGCGGATCAAGCTCCTAAGCCTATAACGCTCTATTACTACAGTCCGACGCGCAGCGCCGAAAACATTGGGCGCATCCTGCAGGATTACGAGTTTAAAACTTTGGTGACCGACGGTTACAGCGGTTATAAAACGATTCTTAAATACAGGAATCAGGATAAGTCGATCTCTGAACAAATCCGCCACCAGTCTTGTTTAGTTCATCTGCGCCGAGAGATACTGAAAGCGCTTCTGCCCTCGGATCTCTTCAAGCAGCTTCTTGCTAAGTCGGAGGAGTACCTTACGGAGCACGTTGAGAAATTGCTCAAGGCGGAAACCGACGGCATGAAACTTCACGCCGCATTAAGAGCAATCAATTCAATCTTCCGATTTGAAGCGCAGAAAAACGAAAAGCGCATCAGTGCGGAAAAAGCCAGGCGAGCTCAAGCAAGGCTCATAGAATGCCTTGACCAAATGATGACGGAAGCAAGCAAGGGACTGGTCAGGCAAAGGGGATCCTCTTGGGAACGGGCAAAGAACCTGCCTGCGGCAAAACCTTGTGTCTATTACCTCAATGCACGAGAAGACTTTAAGACATTCTTGGATGATCCGGAAATCCCGCCCTGTACGAATAAGGTTGAACGGGCGATACGCGGCGTCACCATCTTGCGCAAAAACAGTCAACACAAACACTCCCCTCTATACATGGAGGCAATGTGTATTGCTCTGTCTATTGACGCCACCTTAAGGGAAAATGGGGTTGATACGTTCCGTTGGCTTCAAGACTACAGTCAGGCACTGTTCAAACACATTACCGCTAAAGGCTTAACTCAGTTGTGGAAAGAGACAGGATGTAAACATAAGAAATTCTCTATCCGCTTACCTGAGAGAGTAAACAGTGACGAAGCCGACAATCCGTACCTTCCGGAAAACCTCACGGAAGACTTTGATATGAAGCCGTGGCTGGACTCCATCTTCAATCCATCGAATAAGTAGCAAGCCTGCAAGAAACTCCGGCCCTCCTAGGGAGGGCCGGAGCAATAGCTATGCTTCTAGGGTTATGCTTGACTTATTTAGCCCATAAGACATTTACAAATCTTTGATAGGCCCTTATTTGTCGCAGGATACGGTCTTGGAACAACATTCCCTGTTCCGCGGAACAGGTTACG
>ERZ773245.1401-NODE-1401-length-17354-cov-4.479507_pt1 | contig 17354 bp, 17 predicted proteins | sample MGYA00580988_ERZ773245 | MGnify/ENA primary metagenome ERZ773245 (study PRJEB29015, sample SAMEA2737792) | human gut metagenome | biome: human gut; feature: human-associated habitat; material: faeces | place: China | collected 2012 ... | reverse complement strand
TTTTGAAATAGGGACGGTTCCTTTTTCAAAAAGGAACCGTCCCCATTTCAAAAAAAGGAGGAAAAATGGCAGAATTTAAATCAGGATTTGTATCAATTTGTGGAAGAACAAATGTAGGAAAATCAACATTAATAAATTTATTAGTAGGAGAAAAAATTGCAGCAATAGCAAACAAAGTCCAAACTACAAGAACACAAATAAGAGGAATAGTAAATAGAGAAAATTCACAAATTATATTTATAGATACCCCAGGGATACATAAACCTAAAACAAAGTTAAATGAAAATATGATAGAATTATCATGGGATGCAATTTCTAATTCTGATGTTATTTTGTTTTTAATAGAAGCAGATAGCAAAGAAATTGGAAGAGGAGATATGAAAATCTTAGAAAAAATAAGAGAAGCAAATAAAAAATGCATTTTGATAATAAATAAAGTTGATTTAATAAATAAAGAAGAATTGGCTAAATTAATAGATTTATACAAAAATGAATATGATTTTTCAGCAATAATTCCAATTTCAGCAACAAAAAATAAATATAAAGAAGTTGTACTTGATGAAATAGAAAAAAATTTAAAACCGGGTCCTGCATATTATGACCAAGATGAATATACAGACCAAACCTTAAGACAGCTTGCAGAAGAAACAATAAGAGAAAAGGCTTTAATATTATTAAGAGATGAAGTACCACATGGTATTTTTGTACAAGTAGAAAAAATGAAACTTAAGAAAACTCAAAAAAATGAAGATATTTATAATATAGAAGCAACAATTTATTGTTTAAGAAATTCACATAAGGGAATAATAATTGGAAAAAATGGCGAAATGCTTAAGAGAATTGGAACTATGGCAAGAAAAGATATGGAGCAAAATTTCGGAACAAAAGTTAATTTAAAAACTTGGGTTAAAGTTAAGGAAGATTGGATGAATAACGAAAAATTTTTAAATGAATAAAATACATAAGAATGGAGAAAATAACTCCAGAAGGAAGTGGACGTTATGATAAAAGATATGGCTTGGAATATGTTTAAATCAACAGGAAGTGTTGATACATTTTTAGAAATGAAACAAATAGAAAATATACAAAATAATTTAGCAAATCTTCAAAAGGTGGAAACAAATGGGAATAGTAAAAACGAAGGGAATAATAATAGCGGAAAGTAATATGGGAGACTTTGACAAGATGCTTACAATGCTAACACCAGGTCTCGGAAAAATATCGTGTGCAGCAAAAGGCGCTAGAAGGCAAAATAGCGCTCTTTTGGCAGGCACACAGTTTTTATGTTTTGGCGAATATATTTTGTACAAGTCACAAGATAACTATTCAATAAATTCTTGTGATACAATTGAAATGTTTTATAATATAAGAACAGATTTAGACAAAATTAAGTATGCAGTACATATTACAAAAATTATTCAAGATGTTACAACTGAAAATGAGAACAGCTATAAAATTTTACAACTTTATTTAAATACATTATATATGATTTCTGAAACCGATAAAGATCCAGATTTTATTTTAAGTGTTTTTAAAATTAAACTTTTATGTTTTCTTGGGTTCAAGCCTAGAGTTAATGGATGTGCTAACTGTGGGGAAAAAGGGAACTTAAATCATTTTAGTATTAAGGATAATGGGGTTAAATGTGAGGAGTGCTATAGGCAGGATAAAAGTTCTATTAGTATAAGCCAAAGTACTTTGACAGCTTTAAATTTTATTGTTTCAGCTCCTTGTAAAAAGGTTTTTGGATTTAGTTTGAAAGATGAAAGTTTGAGAGAAATTAAGCTTTTAAGTAAGATTTATTTTAACGAGAAGTTGGAGAAAGAGTATAAGTTAGAAGAGTTGTGGTAAAAATAGGTATAATGTAATTTTAAACATTATACCTATTTTTGTTTATTTTATGCCTTAGGTAAATTAATATAAAATGTAAAATGCTTATAATATATAATTAGTATAACTAAGTAAAAAAGACTTTTTTTACACTGATATTACGAGAATTTTATATTTGAGTTACACAAGCAATAAATATTGAATGCAAAAAGACTGTATGATAGAATATATTTTGATACAAAATATGAATGCAATAATAATTTATAGGAGGATGAAATGTTGGAGAAAAAATTAAAAAATAATACAGGAATAACTTTAATTGCTTTAGTTGTAACGATAATAGTGCTTTTAATTTTAGCACGGCATTAGCATAAGTATGCTTACAGGGCAAAATGGAATTTTAAATAGAGCAGCTGAGGCGAAGGAAAAGACTGAAAAATCGCAAGTTGAAGAAAATGAAACATTAAATGATTATGAACAAGAAATAGATGATGTAGTAAGTAATATCTCTCAGGTAGATGATGCTGAACCGGGAAAATTGGAAGAAGTGAATGGAGAATACATTATTAATAGTATCGAGGATTTAGTAGTATTTTCAGCTGAAACAATAAATGGAGAAAATAATTATGAGGGAAAGACGGTAAAATTAGGTGAAAGTTTAGATTTTAAGTCAAAAAAATCATATGCAAACCCTGATAGAACAGACTATGACAACTATGGATATGGTGGAAAATTAAGGGAGACTTTAAGTAATACAGGATTCAATGGTATTGGGACTTTTTCTGGAACATTTGATGGAAATGGATATACAATAAAAAATTTAATTATAAAAAAAGAAATTACAGAATACAGCTATTTTGGATTTGTTAATATAAATCAAGGAATAATAAAGAATTTGAACATTGAAAATTGTAATATAGAAGCAAGAGGAACATCAAACTATGGATTTTTTGGTGGAATTTGCGGAAACAATAGTGGAAAAATATATAATTGTAAGGTAACAGGAGCGATAAAATCAGATTACTCTAATAGTATATTAGGTGGAATAGCAGGGTATAGCGAGAATGAGATAAAAAAATGTATAAATTATGCTAAGATATCAGGAAAAGCTACTCAATGTGGAGGAATTGTTGGACAACATACAGGAGGGATTATAAGCCAATGTGGAAATTATGGAGACATAAGTTTAATGTATACCAATTATATTGGTGGTGTTATTGGATTAAGCCTTATGAAAAACAATCAACGGAACAAATGTTAATGAATGCTTTTCTGAATGCAATATAGTAGTTAATTCCGAAGCTGTATTTTCCTTAGGCGGGATCATTGGACAAAAAAATGAAGGAACTATATTAAATTGTTATAGTAAAGGAAAAATTAGTGCAAGAAGTATTAATAAAGGATCATATATAGGGGGGATTGTTGGAGTTGCATCAATGACCAATTTATATGGAGTATATAGAATTGGTGATATAGATTCAAGTTGCTTAGAAACGGAAGTGAGTGGAATAACACAAATAAGCAAAAGCAAGATATTAGACGGAGCATATTTTGAAGGAAATATTAATGTTGGAGAGAATAGCGAATGTGCGGCAATTAGTGCTAAAACATATAGTGATTGTTATAAAATATCTAATATATTTTATTTTAGTAATTTAGAAAATGCATTTACAGAAGAATATTCAGATGAAAATGCAGCAAAGCTTAGTAAGAAAATAAATACAGATGTTTTATACAATATATTAGAAAACAGTGTTGATGGAATTAATTGGAAAAAAGATAGTACAGAATATCCTAAATTATTTTGGGAATAAATAGGAGGATAAAATGTTGAGGAAAAAATTAAAAAATAATACAGGAATAACTTTAATTGCTTTAGTTGTTACAATAATAGTGCTTTTAATTTTAGCACGGCATTAGTATAAGTATGCTAACAGGGCAAAATGGAATTTTAAATAGAGCAGCTGAGGCGAAGGAAAAGACTGAAACTGCTGGAATAGATGAACAAAGAAAAATGGCACAAGCAGAAGCTTTAATGAGTACAGGGAAAACAACCTATAAAGGCCTTACCTTACCAGAAGGTTTTGCACCAACAAAAATTGTTGGTGAGGATTCTATTGATGATGGTTTGGTTATAACTGATGGAAATGGCAATGAATATGTTTGGGTAGAGGTACCTAAAACAACAGAAGTATATAAGATTACTGGATTAAATATAACGGATTTTGATAATAATTATGAGAATATTGAAAAAGATTTACACAATTATACGGAGACTTATAGAAAAAATATGGGAAAAAAAGACAGCTATTATGAAGATAATGATAATAAGGAAGATTGGTTTGATAGTGAAAGTCAATATGAAGAATATTATCATAGAATGTTAAAAAGTGTATATCAAAATGGCGGTTTTTGGGTAGGTAGATATGAGGTTGGAATTGATAGTGATAAAGAGAAAATACGCTATTATGGCGAGGATTATTATACAAAGCACGAAGCAACTCAAAAACCAGTTATAAAAGCAAATTGCTATCCGTATAATTGGGTAAGGAGATCTCAAGCTCAGGTTTTAGCTAGAAGTATGAGTACAAATGACTATAGTTGCAGCTTAATGTATGGAGTACAATGGGATTTAATGTTGAAATATATTGAAGAGAAAAGTGTAAAAAAAGAAACTGGAAATAAAGATAATGTTAGAAGTGAAATTCAATTAAAACTATGTTCAGATAGTACGACAATTGGTAATTATAACAACAGTCAATTTATTATAACAAATATAAAAGTAAAAGATGCATCGGTATATGGATTAAAACTTGAGAAATATCCTTATGAAAAAAATAGTAGCAACACAATTTTGTTAACTACAGGAGCTAGTGATAATTTTTCTTATTGCAATATATATGATATAGCAGGAAATGTATGGGAATGGACATTGGAAAATTTTGATGGCGAAAAAATGCATTGTACTTATAATGGCGGAGATTATAATGTATCTGGAAAAAAAGCACCTGCAAATTGTCGTAATGAAAATAACTCCAATTTTAGTAGTAATATAGGATTTAGGGTATTCTTATATTGAAAATTTATTATAAGAATATAAATATAGGGAACTAATTAAATTAGTTCCCTTAAATTTTTTATATAGAATGGTAATAAAAATATTATTGATCAGCAAATAAAAAATCAATAAAATTAAGATTTTATAAATTTTTCCACCAAAACATTGCAAAACCTCAACAAAAATAGTATAATATACAATGTAGTGAAATAAAATAAAAAGAGAAGGAGAAATAGATGGAATATATATATTTATTGAGGCAAGCACTTGTATATCTAATAGTAGTATTCTGGATATACGAACTAGCAATAAGTTTATGTGCACTAATAAAATTTAAAGAAAAACCACTATTAAAAAAGAAAAACCACAAATTTATGGCAATAATACCAGCACATAATGAAGAAACAGTAATAGCAAACTTAGTAGAAAGTTTAAAAAATCAAGACTACGACAAAGACCTATACGATATTTACGTAATAGCAGACAACTGCACAGACAATACTGCAAAATATGCAGAAGAAGCGGGAGCAATAGTATATAAAAGATTTGATGAAACAAAAAAGACAAAAGGATATGCTCTAAACTGGTTTTTAAAACAAAAAATAGAAGAAAATGCGGACTATGATGCATTTTTAGTATTTGATGCAGATAATATCGTAGACAAAAACTTCATAAAAGTAATGAATAGAAAACTATGTCAAGGAGAAGAAGTAGTACAAGGATATAAAGACATAAAAAATCCAGCAGAAAGTTGGGTATCAGCAGGATATGCATTCTTCTATTGGACAATGCACAGATTTTATCATTTAGCAAGATACAATGTAGGATTATCACCATTATTAAATGGAACAGGATTTATGGTAAAATTTGACTTAGTAAAAGAAACAGGTTGGGATACAAAAACATTAACAGAGGATATAGAATTCTCATTAAAACAAATAATAAAAGGAAAAAAGTTAGGTTGGGCAACAGATGCAATAGTATATGATGAACAACCAGAAAAATTTAAAGCATCATGGACACAAAGAACAAGATGGACAGTTGGACATATTCAATGTATGAAAATTTATACAAAAGACCTAGCAAAGGCAGTTCAAAAAAATAAAACAATAATGAATTTTGATGGATTATTATACATAGTTGGAAGTATACCAATGTTTGTATTATCAATAGTATTGTTATTATCAAACTTTGTAATATATATGTTAGATACAATGACAACAGCAGGTTTAATATTAAACATATTAAGATATGTAGTACCAACATTTTTCTTACCAATGTTATCAGCATTATTTACAATGTATTTAGACAAAAAACCAATAAAACCAATGTTAAAATGGTTAATATATTATCCATTATTTACAGGTTCGTGGCTTTTAATAAACTTTAAATGTTTATTTAAACAAGATACAACTTGGGAAAAAATTGACCACGTGCGTAGTGTAAAAATAAAAGAAATAGTATAAAATATAATAGACTAGGTCTAAAATTAGCTTTTTAGTCTTAGTCTTATTTTTATAACGAAAGGAAAAATAGAATGTTTGAAAATATTAAAGTATATGCTTTTGTAGGACCATCAGGAACAGGAAAAAGTTACAGAGCACAGATGGTAGCAGGAGAAAAAGATGTACATTTTATAATTGATGATGGACTTTTAATAAATGAGAATAGAGTTGTAGCTGGAGAATCGGCAAAAAAAGCATCAACTAAAATAGAAACAGTAAAAAAAGCTTTGTTTTTACATGATGACGAAAAAAAGGTGATTCAGAAAGCATTAAAAAAATACAAAGTAAAGAAAATTCTTATACTTGGAACATCTGATGGAATGGTGGAAAAAATTGCAGAAAATTTGGGACTTCCAAAAGTATCTGATACAACATATATAACAGATGTGGCAACAGAGGAAGAAATGAAAACAGCTAGAAATATAAGAGTTACTGAAGGAAAACACGTAATACCTGTTCCAACATTTGAAATAAAAAAAGATTTTTCTGGATATTTATTAGACCCACTTCAAATTTTTAAATCAAAAGGAAAAGGAAAACAACCATATATATCAGAAAAATCAATAATTAGACCTACTTTCAGTTATATGGGAAATTTCACAATTTCAGATTCTGTTTTTAGACAAATTGCAGAATATCAGGCTGAAAAGATGCCAGAAATTTATAAGGTTTTAAGAACACGTGTTCAAAATTATGGAGAGGGACCTTTAATTGATATGGAAGTTAGTGTTGTTTATGGATATAATGTTGCAGAAGGTCTGGTCGAATTTAAGAAAAAGATTGTTAAGGAGATTGAGAATTTAACAGCTATGAATGTTGTTAAATTGGATGTTGTGGCTAAGAATATTGTTGTTTTGGAGAAAAATTAACAAAATAGAAATAGGGAGAAATTGATGAGTGTAGATGCACTATATCAACTTCTCCCTTTGTTTTCACTTACTTTTTATTTGGAAGAGGCTTTAAATACTGTTTAAAACAGCGGTCTAAATAAGTAGATTCCTCTTCTGTAAGAGAGGAAGGATCTTTATCCCTCTTAACGATTAATTCAATAAGTGAATATTCCTTTGTCATTATGCATTTACCTCCTTGGTGTTTTATACAATAAATTATATCACAAAAACAACCTTATGTAAATAGAAATTACAAAAATTTCCAATTACAAAAATATCCAAAAATTCTTGACAAAACAAACATTTTAATAGATAATATCTAAAGGAAAAATAGAAAAAGTTACCAAGGAGGACAAGATAAATGTACGTATTTAATAAAATAACTGTAAAGCCACAGTTACCAAAAAGTATAAATAGATTAGATGAAATAGCTAATAATTTATGGTGGAGTTGGAATTCAGAATATTTAAGATTACTAAAGAAAATAGACAGAGACTTATGGGAAACAGTAGAAAAAAATCCAGTAAAATTTTTAAAAGGAGTATCACAAGAAAGACTAGAAATGGCAGCAAAAGATTCTAGTTTTGTAAAAGAATATGAAAAAGTATTAAAAAATTATGAGGACTATATGTCAAGCAAAGACACATGGTTTGGTAAAAAATATCCAGACAACAAAAATGACCTAGTAGCATATTTCTCAGCAGAATATGGACTAGATGAAACAATACCAATCTACTCAGGAGGTCTAGGAATTCTATCAGGAGACCACTTAAAATCAGCAAGTGATTTAGGAATTCCACTAGTTGGAGTAGGTCTACTTTATAAAAATGGATATTTCCATCAAAAAATTGAAGGATATGGAATTCAAAAATCAGAATACAAAAATATTGAATTAGACAATATGCCAATCCATCCAGTAAAAGATGAAGATGGAGAAGATTTACTTATAGAAGTAAAATTCCAAAAAAGAACAGTATATTTAAAAGTATGGAAAATAAATGTAGGAAGAATATGTTTATATTTATTAGATTCAGACATAGACAAAAATAGTGCCGAAGATAGAGAAACAACATTAAAACTATATGGTGGAGACCAAGATATGAGAATTCGCCAAGAAATAGTTTTAGGAATAGCAGGAGTAAGACTACTAAAAAAACTTGGATTAAATCCAACAATATATCACATGAACGAAGGACATTCTGCATTTTTAACATTAGAATTAATAAAAAACACAATAGCAGAAAAAGAAGTTACATTTGAAATTGCAAGAGATATAGTAAGTTCAAAAACAGTATTTACAACACACACTCCAGTACCAGCAGGAAACGACATATTCCCAACAGATTTAGTTGAAAGATATTTCAAAGAATTTTGGTCAAAAATGAGTTTAGAAAGAGAAGATTTCTTAAAATTAGGAATGAAACCTTGCAACCAATTAGAACCTGGATTCAATATGGGAATTTTAGCATTAAAAATTGCAGGAAAGAAAAATGGTGTAAGTAAACTTCATGGAGAAGTATCAAGAGAATTATTTGGAGATGTATGGCCAAACATAGCTGCAAATGAATCACCAATAACTTATGTAACAAACGGAATACATACATGTACATGGGTACCACAAAACTTAAAAGAATTATACAACAAATATCTAACATCACCTACAACACCATATTGGCAAGACAAAATATACTTAGATGAAACATGGAAAAGAATAAAAAATATTCCAGATGAAGAACTATGGAATGCACACTTAGAAAGAAAAGAAAAACTAATACAAATAATAAAAGATAACACAACAAACAGACTAAGAAGAGCAGGAGTAAGCTATGATGAAATAAAAGAAATGACATCATCAATATCATCAAATGACTTAATAATAGGATTTGCAAGAAGATTTGCAACATATAAAAGAGCAACATTAATATTTAACGATTTAGAAAGAATAACAGAAATATTAAATGATAGTAAGCATCCTGTAAGATTAGTATTTGCCGGAAAAGCACATCCAGCAGATAAAGAGGGACAAGACTTAATAAAATTTATACACGAAATATCTATGAAACCACAATTTAGAGGAAAAATATTCTTACTAGAAAATTACAATATAGCAATGTCAAGATATTTAATAAGTGGTGTAGATGTATGGCTAAACAATCCTCGTAGACCAATGGAAGCATCTGGAACATCTGGTCAAAAAGCATCAGTAAATGGAGTAATAAACTTTAGTGTTTTAGATGGATGGTGGGCAGAAGGATATGACCAAACAAACGGATGGACAATAGGAACAGACAAAGAATATAGATCTTATGCAGAACAAGACATAGCAGATAGCCAAAGTATGTATAAAACATTAGAAACAAAAATAATACCAACATTCTACAATAGACCAAGTGAAAATGAACCATCAGAAGAATGGATGAAAATAATGAAACAATCAATAATAACAACAGGTGGAAAATACAGTACTGCAAGAATGTTAGTTGATTATACGAATAATTTATATATACCATTAATAAACCTATATAATGAACATTTTTCAAAATTAGATGAAGCAGCAGAATTTACATCTTGGAAAAAACACGTTAAAGATAATTGGGATAATATCTTAATAGAACAAACAGATAATCCAGAAAATGTTAGAATAGATGCAGGTGAAGCAATAGAAGTTGGATGCAAAGTTACACTTCCAAATTTAGAAAAAGAAGATATAAGAGTAGAAGTATATTGTGGTAAAATTTCAGACGAAGGACGTGTTGAAAATATAACAGTAGTTCCAATGAAATTTGTATCTGAGGAAAAAGAATATAAGAGATATACTTATACTGCTAAAATTTCTTTATCAACAGGCGGAAATTATGGATATACATTTAGAGTTATGCCAACAAATAAAATGCTTTTAGATAGCGAAAATTTAGATTTAGTTAAATGGATAACGAAATAATTTTTCTGATTGGGGACGGTTCTTTTTCCGAAAAAGAACCGTCCCCAATCAAAAAAAAGGAGTTGATTAAATGCAAAAAGTAATAATTTATACAGATGGAGCATGTTCAGGAAATCCGGGACCAGGAGGATGGGCAGCAGTTTTAATGGCAGGAGAATTGAAAAAGGAAATATCTGGTGGAGATAAAAGTACTACAAATAATATTATGGAACTTACTGCAATTATTCAAGGATTAAAAGCTTTAAAACAAGAATGCGAGGTTGAGATTTTTAGTGATAGTAGTTATTGTGTTAATGCATTTAATCAAGGGTGGATTTTTAATTGGATGAAAAAAGGCTGGAAAACAGCATCAGGTGAAGAGGTTAAAAATAAGGAATTATGGCAGGAACTTTATAGCTTGACTAAGAAACACAAGGTTACTTTTAATAAAGTTAAAGGTCATAGTGATGTTGAATTGAATAATAGATGTGATGAATTAGCTAGGAATGCGATTCCAAAAAATTAAAACATAAAGTATATTTTAGATGGGGAAGAATATTTTCTACCTCATTTTTTTATTCAAAAAAATTTCCAAAAATTTTCTGTTTATTTTTTTCATTTCTGCACATTCTATATTTAGAAAAAAGAAAACTTTTTTCTATAAAAATGAAACAGAATTTTAATAATTTTTAAACAAAATTAATATAAGTTTCATAATAAAAAATGTTAATATTAACAGGAGGTGAAAGAAATGGCAAACTCAAACAACAGTAACAAAAAATTAGTTCCAGAAGCTATGGATGCATTAGAAAAATTCAAATACGAAGTAGCAAGTGAAGTTGGAGTAACTTTAAAAGACGGTTATAATGGTGATATCTCTTCAAGAGATGCTGGAAGAATTGGTGGAAATATGGTTAAAAAGATGATACAACAAGTTGAAAATAATATGGCTAACAAATAAATTTGAATTGAATTTTTAAATTTAATTGCTAGAAAAGTTATTATGATACGATGTGTTTTTTAGCTAGAATTGGCAGAAGTATTATTCTTGGTTTTATAGTTCTATTAATGGAGTGTCCAAAAAATAGATACATAAAGGCAGGGGTTGTGCTCCTGCCTTTTAATATATAAAATAAAAAATAAATAACAAAAATGTAACCTTTTTTGACAAAATATCAATATATAAATGTAAGGTATCTTAAAAAGGAGTTTAGATCTAAATGAAAAATAAAACAATAAAGGAATATGAAAGTATTGATGAAAAGAATCTTGATTTAGAAAAAATAATAGATGAATATAGTGGGTACATATACACAATTATACAAAATATGTCTGCAAATATTTTTAATCAAGAAGATATTGAAGAAATAATATCAGATACATTTTTTATATTATGGAAAAATCAAAATAAAATTGACAAAGAGAAATCTCTTAGCTCATATATAGCAGGAATAGCGAGAAATTTGGTGAAAGAAAAGCTAAGAAAAACAAAGAATAATTATAGTGTTAATAATTTAGAAAATGATTTTTTTGATATACAGATTATAGATTTAGAATATGAAAATAGAGAAAAAATTGAAATTATAAAAAATACAATGGAAAAAATGAAGGAACAAGACAAAGACATTTTTAATCTATATTATTATGGAAATAGGAAAATAAATGAAATATCTAAAATATTAAAAATAACGGAGTTTAATGTAAAATCAAGATTACACAGAATTAGAAAAAAACTAAAAAATGAATTATTAAAAGGAGGGTATAGTGATGAATATTAATAAAGAAAGAATTTTAGAAAAAACCAAAACCAAAATTTCTATATCCGACTTTATTAAGGAGGAAAAGAAAATGCCTAAAAAGATTAATATAATAAAACCATTAGTTGCAACAATTTTAATGATTTTATCGTGTTCAGGAATGGTATTTGCAAAGGAAATATCCCAAAAAATATATGACAACTTTTTTGGAACCAGTAAAGGTATGGAAACAGCAATGAATGAGGGATATGTCGAAAATATAGATATGGAAAATCAAACTTCAACAGGTAATGCTAAAAATGAGGAAAATGGCAAAATAATTCAAAATATAAATACAAAAATAAAAGTAGAAGAATTTGTAATGGATGATTTTAATTTAAGTATGATAATAAAAGTTACTCTTCCAGACGAGGTAAAAGAAGTAGTAAATCCTAAAGATATTTGGGAGGTTAATTTTCCAGACTTAAAAATAACAGACGAAAATGGAAATAATATATCAGAAAATGCAGGATTAAATGCATACATACAAAACAGAGGAGAAAATCCTATAAAGGTAGTTTACAATATGTATACAGAAGGAGAAGCTTTTCCAAAGAGCAAAAAGTTGAATTTTAGTTTAACAAAAATCAAAATTTCAAATAAAGAAGAAACCTTGCTTGGAGACGAAGAAATTACCATACAAGGTTCGTGGGATTTTACAGTTGATGTACCAGAAAAGATGTATAATAGAAAAACAACAATATACAAACAAATAAGTACAACAAATAATGATTTTAATGTGCTATCTGCAACCTCATATACAACAGGAATTGATTTGAAACTAAAATTTAAAGCAGAAAAACATCAAGAAAGGCCAACAACTCCGGAATTAAAATATTGGGATTTATTGCCACAAGATGATGAACTAAAAACTACCGATATGTTAAATTATTTAGAAAGAAAAATAAGATATACACCAGAATATATAGAATGGCAAAAAAGAGAGGTAGAAATTTGGAAATATGATAAATACATAGAAAATGAAAACGGAAAAAAATTCGAAATGTCAATGAGTCCAAGAGCAAATGGAGGAGGATTTATTGATGATGATGGAATTTACGAATCTAATTGTACATTTGATTTAACAAAATATGATTTAACAGATAAACTTACTGTTTATGTTGATTATCACGGAAATAAAGCAGAAATTTTATTAGAAAAGGTGGGTGAGTAAATTATGAAGAAACTATATATATCGTTTATATTAATATTTATAATGTTTGCATTTTCAAGTAGAGTTTTTGCAGATTATGATGGAATAGAAAATATAAAAATAAGACAAGCTATTAATACAGCAGGTAGTGAATGGTTAGATACATTTAAAAGTGAGGAAACACCTATTGAGAAAAGAATAACAGGTTATGAACTTGCAGGATATGGTATATCATATGACGAAAATGGGGAGTTGGATGTATCAATAAATTTTAATGTAACACCATATTCAGAGGAAAATACAGTTTGGGAAACTAAGGGAAATAATATAGGATTTATCAAATTTAAGAAAGTTAATGGAGAATATGAGGTGGAAAGAATTTCGGAAATTCCAGAAAATTATGATAAGTTTCTAGAAAAATTTGAGGAATATAAGAGCAAGCATCCAGATATATTAGAAAATAATACACAAACTCAATCTATAGCAGGAAAAGAAGATAATTACAATGCAAATGAAACTATAGAAAAAATTTCTAATGGGGTTTTTACAGTTTCCTTGATTGTTGGAATTATAGTTGGTATAATTATAATTTTAACAATATGCAAAAAGAAGATAAAAAATGCGGGAAAATAATTCCTGCATTTTTTGCTAGTGAAATTTGTTGTAAAAAACTCAAAAAAGGTATATAATAATGCAAAAAAGCGAAAGGAACGAGAGAAAAAAATGTACAAAATGGTAGCAGTAGACCTAGATGGAACAATGCTAAATAGCTATGGGGAAGTAACAGAAAATACAAAAAGAGTAATAAAACAAACAATACAAAAAGGAACAGAAGTAATAATAGCTTCAGGAAGAAGTATAGATTCGATAAAAACAATTGCAAATGAAATAGGAAGCACAAAATATATGATAGCAGGCAATGGCGCGGTTGTGTATGATATAAAAAATGATAGGATAGTATATGAAAAATATATTCCGAAAAACAAGGCAATAGATATAATAAAAACTTGTGAACAAAATAGTATTTATTATAATGTGTATACAAATAAATCAATAATAGCAAGTAGTTTAAGATTTAATGTTTTATATTATTATAAGGAAAATATAAAGAAAGAAGATTCTAAAAAAACACATATTACATTAGTAGAAGATATTTTAAAATATGTAGAAGAAATGCAAGACGAAAAAATAATGAAAATATTTATATGTGATAGCACTCAATCTGTTTTTAATTCTATTATTAAAAAATTTGATGGGGTGCAAGATTTAGAAGTTTTAGATGTATCTCACATGTCAAGAAAAGTAATAAAACACGGAACTACAGATGTACCAATTGAGTATTATTATACAGAAATTTCTATGAAAAATGTTGATAAATGGTATGCTATTGAATATTTGATTGATAAATTGAATATTAAGAAAAATGAAGTTATGACAATTGGTGATAATATGAATGATAAGAAGATGATAGAAGAAGCGGGACTTGGAGTTGTTATGAAAGATAGTACACCTGTTGTAACTGCTGTTGCAGATTTTGTAACTGATGATAATAATAATGAGGGGGTAGCTAAAGCTATTGGTAAATTTATATTGACATAGTAGAATAAATGTTTTGTTTTAGCTATTGATAAAAAGAAAAAAACATGGTAAAATAATGTTCGGTATAAAAAAGCAAAGGGGCAGAAAAGATGAATGATAAAATAGTTATAAAAGGTGCAAAAGTGCACAATCTAAAGAACATAAGTTTAGAAATACCAAGAGACAAACTTGTAGTAGTAACAGGACTTTCAGGTTCAGGAAAATCAAGTCTAGCATTTGATACACTATATGCAGAAGGCCAAAGAAGATATGTAGAAAGTTTATCATCCTATGCAAGACAATTTCTAGGAATAATGGAAAAGCCAGATGTAGAAAGAATAGATGGTTTATCACCTGCAATATCAATAGACCAAAAAACAACCTCGAAAAATCCTCGTTCAACAGTAGGAACAGTAACAGAAATATATGACTATATTCGTTTATTATATGCAAGAATAGGAGTACCATATTGCCCAAACTGTGGCAAAAAAATAGAAAAACAATCAATAGACCAAATAATAGACAAAATCCTAACACTCCCAGAAAACACAAGAATACAAATATTAGCACCTATAGTAAGAGGCAGAAAAGGAGAATACAAAAAAGAATTAGAAAGCTTCAGAAAAGAAGGATTTGTAAGAGTAAGAGTAGATGGCGAAATTTATGATTTATCAGATGAAATAAATATAGATAAAAACAAAAAACACGAAATAGAACTTGTAGTAGATAGAATTGTAATAAGAGAAGATATAAGATCAAGACTTACAGAATCAGTTGAAACAGCACTAAAAAATGCAAATAATATGGTTGTAATAAGTGTTGTACCAAAAGAGGATATGGATTTAAGTTCATTTGGTGGAATAAAAAGAGAAGATGGAACAACAGAAATATTATTTAGCTGTAATTATGCGTGCCCAGATTGTGGATTCAGTTTTCCAGAATTAACACCAAGAATGTTTTCTTTTAATAATCCTTTTGGAGCATGTCCAGATTGCTTAGGAATAGGTTATTTAATGAAAATAGATGAGGACCTAATAATTCCAGATAAAGACAAAACCTTATATGATGGGGTAAAAGCATTTGGTGCAAGCACAATGAAAAAAGGCGAAACAATGGCGAAAATGTACTTTGAAGCAATAGGAAAACACTATGGAGTAGATATTAAAAAGCCAATAAAAAAATTGCCAAGAGAATTCATAGAAAAAATATTATATGGAACAGATGAGCCAATAGATTTTGAATTCCAATCAGCTTATGGAACAAGAAAATTCTCAAGCCCATTCGAGGGAGTAATTCCAACATTAGAAAGAAGACATAGTGAAACTAAATCACAAGGAATGAGAGATTTTTACGAAATGTATATGAGCAATTTAGATTGCCCAACATGTAAAGGTTCGAGGCTAAAAAAGGAAATTTTATCAATAAAAATTGGAGACAAAAATATAAATGAACTTACAAATATGCCAATAAACAAAATACAAGAATATTTAAGAAATTTAGAATTATCTGAAAAAGATAAAATGATTTCAGAATTAATATTAAAAGAAATAGATAAAAGACTACAATTTTTAATAGATGTAGGCTTAGAATACTTAACACTTTCAAGAAGCAGTGGAACACTATCTGGTGGTGAATCTCAAAGAATAAGACTTGCAACACAAATAGGTTCAGGTCTAACAGGAGTACTTTATATATTAGATGAGCCAAGTATTGGATTACATCAAAGAGATAATGATAAGTTGATTCAAACATTAAAAAACTTAAGGGAGGTAGGAAATACTGTTATAGTTGTTGAACATGATGAAGATACTATGAGGGAAGCTGATTATATAGTAGATATAGGGCCAAGGGCAGGAGAACATGGTGGTCAAATAATTGCAGCAGGACCAGTTAATGAAATTATGGCATGTAAGGAATCAATTACAGGTCAATACTTAACAGGAGAAAAATCAATTAAAGTTCCTGAAGAAAGAAGAAAAGGTAATGGAAACTTTATTACTGTAACTGGGGCCAAAGAAAATAATCTTAAAAACTTAAATGTTAAATTTCCTTTGGGAGTATTAACAATGGTTACAGGTGTTTCAGGCTCAGGTAAAAGTACTTTAGTAAATGAAATATTATATAAAGGTTTAAATAAGATAGTAAATAAAAGTAAAAATCCAACAGGAGCTTATAAAGAAATAACAGGATATGAAAATATAGATAAAATTATAGATATTGATCAAAGCCCTATAGGAAGAACACCACGTTCCAACCCAGCAACATATACAGGTACATTTGATATAATAAGAGAATTATTTTCACAAACACCAGAAGCTAAAATGAGAGGATATAAACCAGGAAGATTTTCATTTAATGTAAAAGGTGGAAGATGTGAAGCTTGTTCAGGTGATGGAATAATAAAAATTGAAATGCAATTTTTATCTGATGTATATGTTCCTTGTGAAGTTTGTAAAGGAAAAAGATACAATAGGGAAACTCTTGAAGTTAAGTATAAGGGAAAAAATATAGATGATGTTTTAAATATGACTGTTGAAGAAGCTTTAGAGTTTTTTGAAAATATTCCAAGAATAAAAAATAAGATTCAAACATTAAAAGATGTAGGATTAGGATATATTAGATTA
>ERZ773245.1399-NODE-1399-length-17371-cov-3.427986_pt1 | contig 17371 bp, 8 predicted proteins | sample MGYA00580988_ERZ773245 | MGnify/ENA primary metagenome ERZ773245 (study PRJEB29015, sample SAMEA2737792) | human gut metagenome | biome: human gut; feature: human-associated habitat; material: faeces | place: China | collected 2012 ... | reverse complement strand
TCCTCCGTGTTGATGCCCAAGGCCGAGAAAATCGTGTGCATCTCGTTGGCAAAGGCGATGAGCACGTCACGCTGGCAGTTTTCCATGACCTTACTGGCCTCAGCCACGCGGATGCAGGGAGCCTTGTAAGTGCCGTTGAGCAGGATGGAACCGTAGAGCTTCTCTAAAGCGGCCGCCGTATCAGGAGTGGATCCGGAGACAATCTTTCTGATGCGCTCCACGGGGTGCTCACTGTCTCCTGGGTTGATACGCTCGGGGGAATAGCCGACAAAGAAGTCAGTGTTGAGTTTCAATCCTGATGTTTTTTCCAAGATGGGCACGCACGTCTCTTCCGTCATCCCCGGCCACACGGTAGACTCTATGACGACGGTGTCGCCCTTGCTGATGACCTGTCCCACCATCTCGCAGGCCTTTTCGAGCAATGTAGGGTCGGCATGATAGTCTTTAGAGATCGGCGTAGGTACAGCGATGATGAAGACATTGCATTCTGCCGTGTCCCTGAGGTTGTCGGTGATAAGGAAGTTTCCTTTGTTCAAGGCATTATGCAACTTAGCCGGGTCGCATTGATCACGGCTGACAAGTCCTCTGCGCAGGTTTTTGCATTTCTTGCTGTCAACGTCGAAGCCCACGACATCATAATGCTTTGCGAAAGCCAGGGCAAGGGGCAGACCAACATAGCCAAGGCCTATCAATGCTACTTTTGTTTGTCTCATATAATATATTTACATTCGTTCCAATTGTGCAGACCGTGAGGTCTTATAAGGATTCCAGTTGTCTTTGTATGACTGGAAGAAGAACAGCTCGCTTAACTGAGCCACCGTGCGGGCCATACGCAGGAACCATCCCGAATATGCCGGCATAAGCGGCAGGTAGCGCAAATACCAGTAAGTGTCGCGCGGCCGTTCGCTGACGACTCTTACCAGTCCCCACCCTATATAGTTCAGCACGATTCGCAAGAGATAGCCGAGCACAAAGACCTGCAGGAAGGCTGTCTGAAAGGTGAAGACGAGGTTGATGATATAAAACCACCATACGAAGTTGAGGATGCAGTCATAAAAGATGCTCTCCATGTTGCTCACGAAGTTCAGAAAGTTCCAGTTGCGGTTGGGCAGCAGAATGTCGAGATGCTTTCTCAATCTGAACCTGACGAGTGAGCGGCTCCATCTGACGCGCTGATGATAGAGCTTATACCATTTTGTAGGCACGTTGGTGAGGCAGACCGCGTCGTGGGCAAAGGCCACGCGATGCCCAGCCTTACGCACCTTTTGTGTAATGTCTCCGTCGAGTCCCGGCCCGATGTCCCAGTAACCAATTTCCTTGAGTGTTTCCGCATCGAAAGCGCCGAAGGCACCGGAGATGATATGATAGATACCCAGCTGACTGGTCACCAGTCGTCCCACCTGAATGCGTTTAAGGTATTCATAGCCTTGCAGTGACGAGCAGATCGTGTCTTTGAAATTGCGCACGAGCACGCAGCCGCCAACAGCCTTCACGCGGTTGTCCATATAGAAGGGCAGCAGGATGTTCTCCACAGCCTCGCGGTCAAGAGAAGAGTCAGCGTCGAGATGGATGATATACTTCCCCGTGGCGGCGTTAGCGCCGAAGTTTGCGGCAGAAGCCTTGCCGCCCCTGACATCACAACGCAGATATTTCGAGATATACTTTGCCCGTTCAAGGTCGTAACAGATGAGCGGAGTGTCATCGTCTGATCCGTCATCGACGACGATGATCTCGAAGTTGTTGTAGGTCTGTTCCCGCAGCGTGGTGACAAGCTTATAGATATTTTTGCCCTCGTTTTTTCCCGGCACGAGGATAGACACCAGTGGACGGTCGTGGTGCAGCAGCCACTTGGCGACCGCTCGCTGCCGACGCCGCTTACCTCCTGTGAAGAAGCAATAGATCATCACTCCGTACTCCAGCAGGTAGTAACGCGGAAACTCCACGAAGAAAAGAAACCAATAGGTCCTCACCACGTTGTCCACGTTCAAGCCACGCAGGAAGTCGACAAATCGACTTATGTAGTACAGTATTTGATCTATCATAACGTTAGTCCTTTCTCAGTCTGCCTTGTTTATCTCAACCAGAACCACCATCCTGCGATAATGGCGGCGATAGCCACTATGAGCAGCACGATATATCCCCATCTCAGGTAAGAGATGAGTTTGGAGACGGACGGGCGGTCCTGCAGCTTGTCGATTTCCCGTATCATCCTTTCCTTTTCCTTCTCTCTTCTGTCCTGATCGGTCTCCACTTTGTCGAAGTCGGGGTTGAGTTTACGGCTGATAAACATCATCGTACTCATGTCCTTAGGATGAGGAACATCCTCATAGTGTATGGTGATGTCTGATGTGCTGGGGATGAGCGACCACTCTCTCATGAAGCGCTGATCGTCCTGCACATTTCCTCCCATGACCTTGAAGGCGATATGCAATGTCATCTCCGGTTTAAGAAACATTGCCAGATAAGAAGCATTATCGGTGATCACCTTGCGGAAGTTTTCCTCTTCTCTGTCGCTGTCACCATCGAGCACGGTATCCTGGATATAGATTGCCGTGGCCATTGCCGTGATTTTATAGTTCAGGAAGAGCCGGCTGGCAGCCTCAACAACCTTTTCGGTACGTGTCATCACGCCGCCTTTTCTGTCCGTGGCCCACACGATGGCGATCATCAGTCCGCGGATGACGCCCTCGGCGGCGAGTGCGCGACGTGAGATCAGCGACAGACGGTTTTCAAAAGCCTGGACAGACATGTAGTTGTTGAAATAGTCATCGTACGGTGAGAACGAGTGCACTCCCCGGCAGATGTCATTGATTCCTCTTGCTGTAATCTCCACGACATGTATGCTCCGTGGGAAGAGGTCCTGTACTTTTGAGACGGTACCGCAGTAAGTGCACGTTGCCGTGGTGTCAGGAGTCAGGAAGCTTTGGTTGCAGTTGTGGCAGATATAGAGTGACGCCGGCCGGTCATAGTCGATGCCGATATGTCGCAAGGGCTTGTGACACTTCGGACAAATGAGCTGCCCACCAGCCATATAGGTGTGTTCCGGCGAGATGTTGGCACAAGGGAAATGGTGGATGACCGGTTCGTTGGTCAGCTCATTGCTGCCGCAGTTGGGACAGGTCTCCTGATAGATGAGATGCGAGTGTTGGCACTTCGGGCAGACATGCATGCGGTACACCGTCTTGCGATAAGCCAGCGAGCCCTTTGCCACGCCCATGTCCACCCACGAGAAGTATTCATTGATGTGGAACAGTCCCCAGTCATGCAGGCACTCTGCCAGGGGGAAGGCGCATCCCATGGCACTTTTCTCCATAACCTTTGGCTCCAGGACAAGGTGGTTGCGGGAAATAAAGTACCTGAAGATGCGCAGGATGAGCAGATAGTGGTTGGTGACGACACCTTTCTCTTGCGGCACGTTGTACTGCAGGCGATAGTTTTCCAGCGTTTTGAAAGTGCTCAACACGAGTTCCTCGTCAATCCTGTCGATGAAAGCGTCTATCATCTCCTCATAGTTTCCGATCTTGCCCTCCAACGTTCTTGCCGCGAAGAACGGCTTGTATGCCGCCTTGTTGCAGGTGATGGGATTCAAGCCTTTAAGGATAAGCTCCACATCGTTGGGATAGGGTATGTTAATGAATACCGCGTCAAAGTCATCGGCCTTGTATTCAGGCCTGAACTCCACCCACACAGGCTCGTCACAGACGAGGATGCGGTAGCCATATTTATTGGTGACAATATCTCTCATGATGGCTTGACTCTATACTCCTTTAATCTTTAGTTACGTTCTACTTTCTTATCATTCCCTTTTTTGTACTGAGTGGGGGGGGTAGCAACCTTATAGTGTTTCTCCACATATTCGAGTTTTTTCCTCACGCCCACCGAGCTGACTCGTATCTTCACGGGCAAGTGGTCGTTGAGAACCCATACGGGAACCTGCTGATCCTTGTCGATGTTCAGCGCGGCCATGATGACCATAGCGTCTCGCGAGAAGTTGTTCATCAGGTAATCGGGAAGCTCGTCGACACCCAGTCCCATACGCACGAGGTGTGCACCGAAGCGGGTTTTATTGTCTACGATGACCTCGATGAAGTCAGCGCGCATGAGGCTACGAGCCTTGTCAACAGGCACGTATGTCATCACGTGCAGGTGAGCCTTGTCGATGTCGCGCAGTTTCAGACTCATGATCTCGTCGCCTTTGATGGCTATGGAGTAGTTGGTGAAGTCAATGTTGGTAACATAGCCATCGTCTGGCGCACAAGCATATTTAAGGAACTCAGACGTGTAGTTGTTGCCGTAGGGAGAATACGGCATGCTGTTGACCCTGGGACTTTCCAGTCCGGCTCGGATCAGTTGCATGCGATCCCTGCCCACCTGTGCCAGATAGATGCGCACCTTGCTTTCGGCCTGCCTTATCTTAGCCTCCGTCTCGGCAATCTGTGCCTTGAGATCGTTTTGCTTGGTGTTGTTGGTCAGTCCGTAGAAGATATCGTTTCGCTCAGAATAGAGTTGCTTTTGCAGTTGTCTCAGCTGTTCTCGCAGCACGGGTATTTCCTGGCGTGCGAGCATAGCCTGCGTTTTCATATCGTTGGCCCGTCGCACGAAAGGTGGCTCCGTGTTGACATTGTTGAGGTCGCCGATATGATTGATGATGACATACGAGAAGAGCGTGTCGCCCCTTTGCACCGAGTCACCGACGCTGGCTCTCATGTCGAGGATATAGATGTCTTCCGGAGCCCGGATATTGTTTTTGTCCAAAGCGATATATCCGTCGTAATAGGTATACACCGACCGGCTGACGACATACAGGATCAGGAAGATAAGCGCCACGAGAAAGACAGAGGCAAAGACGACCTGCTGCTTGGCGAGCCTTCTTGTCTGCTTCTTGAGCAGGGCGAGTGCATCCTGCTCGGTCGTGCTTTGTTCAAATTTGAAGTCTTTCATAGTTTGCTTTTATCTTTACTTATTGCAACGCTGCCGTCGAGACGAAGCTGTTGACATTCGGCACGTTGGCCAGTCGCTGTATCTGTATGATGCTCAGCGAGCGGTCTTTCATCTGCGTGTAGAGGCGTTCCATGCTCTTGAGATATTGGTTATATTCCAGCAGTCGGTCGATATAGCTGTATCGGCCTTGGTTCTTGGCGTAGGTATTCTGTCGCATGGCAAGATATTTCTTGAGCTGCGTGAGATGATGATACTCCACGGCGATGGCCTGGTTGAGCCTTCTGATGGCATCGATGGACATGCGACAGTGCGTCATCACGTTGTCGGTGTAGTTGCTGTTCTCGTTGCGGAGTATGTCTTTCTGCACTTCTATCGACTCTTTCCGCCGTCGCGTGTCGTTCCACAGCGGAAAGGTGAAGCGCACACCGAAGTCGGCATTGTTGGACAATCTGTCGCGGCTGGTGAGATAAGTCGACCATCGGGCGAAGGGTGTCAGACGCATCGTAGCCACATAAGACAGCAGTTTGGCATCGTTGTCGAGTTTCTGTATTCTCAGCATGTTGAGTTTGTTCTGCGGATTGGCGGCAGCAATCTGCGCACGCAGCGCGAGGGTATCCACGACGACAGCCCTGGGCTGCAACCAGACGAGCTGCTCACGGGGAGTCACAGAGTCCTTGGCAAAGAACTGAGCAAGCTGAAACTCGAGCTGCATCTTCTCGTTCATCACGTCGAGGAGCTGTCCGCTGGTGATGCGGTCTTGCTCGAGCATCATCTGGTATGTCTCGTTGAGCACGTCGAGGTTGCGCACGTGACAGAGCATGACGCCGGCGATGACATGGTTCCAGTGCTGCTCCAGGGTGTCGGCCCAGGCATCCATGTCGGCGCGTCCCATGTCGAGGCGCTGTCGTGCCTTGGCGATGTCGGCGGAGAGACGTATTCCCCACTCCTTGTCGTGGCGGTGATAGTACTTGCTGTTGATCCAGTCCCATCCCACTTCGGCCTGCACCTTAGCCTTGTAGACCGAGACGGGGTCGTCCTCGTCAGAGCTCAGGAAGTTTGTGAGCTTCTTGGAGAGCCGGCCGTAGACCTGCCCGGTGACCTCCAGTCCAGTGTTGCGCTCCAGGGCCAACACGTCCGTGGCAGCCTTTACGCGGTAGAGGCTGTCTGTAAGATTCTCGTCATCGGGGAAGCCGAAGACGGGAGCCTGAGGCATGATATAAGGTACGGGATGAAAGACTACACGCTCCATCACACGAAAACGTCGGTGGAAATCGCGCAGGACACTATCGTTCTTGAGGTTCTCGAATACAAGCATCTTTGGCCTGTAACCATAGTTATTGTCATTCTGCGCAACTATGTGCCCAGAACAAATGGTCAAGGTCAACAACAAAAGAAATCGCCAAAAATTGCGTTGCATAGTCTTTATATCAACTGCCGCCCCCAGCCCCAGCGGGCAAGGGGCGTGCAGCAGGAAACTTGTTTATTCCACGAGCTTGAACACCTTCAGGCAATCGCGGCCGTAAGCCACGTAGATATAGCCGCCAGCGAGTGTCACGTAGTTGGCGGAGCGCTGAGCCACGAAGCTCGTTACCTTCTGCAGGGTTTTGCGATCGAGGATGACAAGGCCACGGGTACCGTAGGCGATATATACGTACTTGTTGTCAACCGTCACGCCGTTGGCGCAGATGGCGAGGTCCTTCTGGAGCTTGTCGGAATAGATATTCTCCTTGTAGTGACCCACCTGGGCACCGCTGTTGGCATCATAGACATAGAGGCCGTTCATGCTCTGGCAGACATACACCTTGCCGTCGTAGACGCAAACGGTGTTCTTACCATTGTTGGGCTTCACCTTGTTGGCCTTGACGGAGAAGACGGGCGACTGCATGTTGACGTCGCTGGTGTTGAACTTCTCCAACACTAGACCTACCTCCTTCATTGAGTCTTTTGGCTCGATTGGCGTACTATCGAAATGGATGGCATAGAACGTTTTGCCGTCGGGCGCATAAGCGAGGTGCTTGGCGCGACCTTCCTTCTTGGTGATGCGCACGGGGTTGAGACCGTTGTCGTACACCTCGTAGCCGTAGGTAGAAGCCACGTCGAGCTTGTCGCCGTTGACGATGACGCAGTTACCGTCGCCGCCTTTCTTCGTGCCGGTGCCGGCCGCAGTCTGCTGAGCCTGATAGAGCTTGACGAGGCGCAGGGGCTCGTAGGTCACGTGTTTGCCCTCCGTGGCAATATCGGTAGAGTCAAGACCGTTCCAGCTCGTCGACTTGCAGTCGAGCAGCCCATTGTCCTTGATGTTCATAAAGCCGAGGAAGCCGCCGCTCTTGTTGTTGCCCACAGCGTAGAGCCGCTTGTTGGTCTTGTCGGTCTTGTCGAGGGCAATATGGTTGAAGTCGATGGCGTTGTTGTGGTCACGTACGAACTGCTTCAGCGTGGTCTTGTTGCCGGTAGTGTTGAACACCTCCAGGCAACCGCTTCGGCCGGAGCCGTACTTATGGTAAGACACATAGACGTTGGTGCCGTCGGTCTGCACGCAGGTAGCGGAGATGTCGTGGGTGTGGCTCTCTGCCACGACCACGGGCTTCGGCGTGTCGGGGTTGACGGGATGGTCAGGCTGGTAACCGTTGCCGTGGCATTCGTCTTTCGGAATGGAGTAGGCGACGGCATCGCTTGTGGCCAGTCCATCGTTGTCGACGACCTTACCGTCAACAATGCGCTCTACAGTACCATTCTTGAAGTTGAGATCTTTAAACTCAAGTGTCTTGTAGTTACCACCTTGTTCGTCGTACTTGTAGTTGTTGCAATCAATACCCAACCGCTGTGCGCCCTCGTCGGGATTGGTCTTTGCGAAGAAGATATCCGTCGATTTGCTTCCATTGAAGATAATGGTTGCAGCCTTCACTACGCCCATGGCATTCTTGCCCTCCATGATGATGGAAGCGTCGTTGCCGTTGTTATCGTTCTTGTACGTGTCGGCAACGTTGATAAAGCCTTGGTTCTCAAGGAATATCTTTGAGGCTGCGCACTGGTAGAGGTTGTCACAATTGATGTAGTTGGCATGCACCTCGACACCGTTGGAGTTGACGTTGATCTGCTTGGCCTTGATGCCGCATTCTCCGATCACCTTGGTGGAGTTCTGGAAGTTGATGGTATGGTTGTCAGCTTCTATGCCGTTGCCTACCTTGATATAGCCGTCGAGCGTTAAGTCGGCATCGGTAGATTTCAGCTTGCCGGAGACATAGAGGCGGGTGTCGGAGTCCATGATACCTTTATCTTTATCGGTAGGATTGATGAAATTCTTTCCCGTGAGGTCGCCGTTGACGTAGAGCGTTCCCTGAATGCAGGGATAGTCGATGTTCAGGTCGCCGTCGATATAAACCTTTTCGTTATTGGCAATGACCAAAGAATTGGAGGCTGATGTCAGCTTGCCGCCTTTTTCTACGATGGTAGTGCCTCCATTGGAAAGGAGGCGATGGACTCCAGTGGCGACAATGAGATGTCCACCCTTCTTGACGATAATCTTTCCATCGGTTTTTTCACCGCTGGCCCAGGTATTGGTCAGTTTGGCAGTGCCCTCAACATAGAGGACGGTGCTATTGTCTTTAAAGCCACCTTTGGCATTATCCCATGCTTTTCCCATGTTAATGCTGATGTCATGAGTCTTGCCATCGGCACGAACAACGAATGTGCCGCTTCCTGCTCCAAGATTAGCGTCAGAAGCAGTGACATCCACGACATTGGCTGGCACGGCGGACACGTAGTCTGTCGGCCACGTAGGTATCTGGTTATTGATGGCGTCTCTGTCCGCTTGTGCTCGTGTACCCGACTGTGCACAGTTGTAGAGCGACGACTGCATCTCTGCGGTCACGTCGTCCATGGCCTGGCCGATGAGGTCGGGGTTGATCACCGGGTTGGGGTTGTCAGGCATATCGTCGCTCGACGAACAGGCGGCAAGACAGCCGATGAGGAAGGCCGAAGCGATGAAAGATAGATGGTTATTCATTGTAGACTTGTTATTTGTAGTTTTGATTTCCGCGCCTTGTAAGGTGCGGCACCGAACTATAGGAAGGTGCGGCACCTAGCCTTAGGAAGGCACGGTGCCGGACCCTAGGGGATTAGCGCTTGTAAGCCTGCAGCTTGAGCACCTTCAGATAGCTCTTACCAAAGGCTACATAGACATTGTTGTTGTTGTCAACGGTCACGAAGTTGGCAGAGCCACCGGCCGTGTAGCGGGCCACCTCAGGCGTCTTCTTCGCTTCGTCGGCGGTGGTAGCCTTCATGTCGCTCTTGTTGATGACGATGACACCGAGAGAACCGTAAGCGATGTAAATCTTGTCGCCTTTGACGCAGACGCCGTTGCAGTAGCCGCGGGTAACGACGTCACCTTTCTTATGTCCGTGTGTGTCTTCGTCATCGGCAGTGTAGGTGGCATCCTTCGGGATGAAGAGGCCGGAGAGTGTGCCATTGGTGTATTTAGCCAGGCCATTGGCACCGAGGCAGACATAGATGTCGCTGCCGTCGACTGCCATCACGTTCTTACCGTTATTAGGCTGAAGCGTGCCGGCGTCGATGGTGTTGGCCACCTCGTTGAGGCGATAGTTGTTGCTGGCGTAGCTGTTCACCTTGAGGCCAACGGCATCAGCGGTAGAAGACGGGTTGGATGCGAGGTAGCTCTCATACACGTTGCTGCCGTTTTGGGCAATGTACTTACCGCGGCCGTCGAGCTTGTTGACATATACGCCGGCCAGTGACTCACGGTCGAAGGTCTCGATGCCGTAGGTCGTGGCAGCCTGGTAGTAGTTGCCGTTGACGATGACAGCGTTGCCGTCGCCTGTGCGCTTGCCGTTGTCAGACGTTGTGGTGACACGCTGCAGCACGGTGTACTTCAGCGGGCTGAGCTTCTGGTCGGTAGCAGAAGCGGTGGTGTTGAACGAACCGTCAGCTTTCAGTGCCATCGTGGTGATGACACCACCCTTGTCGCTGTTGCCGATACCCACGAGCTTCTTCTGACCCTTGTCGAGCACGATGTTGTTCCAGTCAATCACACCATCGCCCTTGCCGGCTTCGTTGACAGCCGAGATGGACTGGTTGAGCTTGAGCGAACCGTCGGCTGCGGCCGTGATATAGTCGAGCATACCCGACTGATTGTTGCCGTTGGTGTGGTAGCTCACATAGACGTTGTTGCCATCCACGACGACAGCCGTAGCTGAACGGCCGTTGCGCTGAGTGTCGTTGATGCCGTAGGCCACCTCAGCCGTAGGACGGAGCAGCTGGTAATCAGCGGATGCCTTGGTGCCCTCCTTGTTGGGGTTAAAGCCTGTTGTCTCATCGTCGGCAGGAATGGTGATGTCGGCGAAGTCGTTCTCCTTGTTCAGTTTGCGTACGCTGCCGCTCTGGAAGGCGAAGTCATCCCAGTCGAGCAGGTTGGCGTCAGCCACGCTGCCCTTGCCCTTGTAGGCGCGCTTGAAGTAGACACCGAACAGACCATTGGCAGGTGTTGAGATGAAGTCGGCGTTTTCTTTCTCGGTGACGATCTGCTTGGTCTCGAGCACAGCTAAGCCGGCATCGGCGAGGTTCAGCTTCGAGCCCTTGCCGTCGTTGTTATAGTAGGTGTAGGTGTTGACGAGACCGTTGTTGCCCACGTAGATGTTGGAGCCGTTGCTCTGACGGATGAACGTGGCAGCCTTGTTCTTGGAGTCGTCATACTGACCGGCCTTGATGTAGTTGCCATAGACTTTAGCCTCGGCACCATTCACGGTGAGGCTGTTGGCGAGCGAGAAGAGCTTGCTGGCAACGACAGTACCCGTGACGGTAGCGTCGGTGGCAGAGATGATCTGTGCGGAGAGCTGACCGGCGGCAGCCAGTTTCTCATCGGCAGTGACGTTGCTACCCACCTGTGTCTTCGAGTCTGCACCAAGCGTGATAGTCTTAGCGTGGAGCTCATTGGCGGTGAGGATATTACCGTTGTTGGTCAGACTGATGCCGAGGAAGGTCTGGTCCTTGGCTACATCAGTGGTGCCGTCGCCAGACTTATAGAATGTGGTCTGAGCCATGAGGCTGGCGCCCTTCTCTACAGTGAAGGCTGTGGTATTGTCAAGCTTCAGCTTGCCACCTTTGTAGACAACGATGCTTGTCCCGGTACTGCTTACACCATCGAGTGTAAGGGTAACGTTTCCCGACACATAGATGGTGCCGCCGCCCTTCAGGCCTTTCAGCGTGAGGTTGTGCTTCAGCAGGAGGCTCTTGCCGTTCATGTCGAGCGTGCCGGGAGCGAAGGTCGCGAAGTTTGACTGATAAGCACTGTTAGCCTCCAGCTTAGCGTCGCCCTGATAAGGATCCCAACCGTCACCGGTGGGCTTAGCGGGAAGGGTGAGCCCAATCGTGGGTGCCGATGTCGGCAAGGCACGAGTGAACGCCTTGGCGCCGGAAACAACGTTGAAGTTAGTTACACGTCCTGCAGTCTCGTTAAGCAGAATGCCAATACCCTCTGCCTGTGAGTTGATCTGCGTTCCTCCATTGCTGGGGTCGTCGCTGGAGCAGGCTGTCATACCCATCACGATCAGTGACGAGATGGCGAAATTAGAAATCTTATTAATATCCATCGTTACAAAACATTTATTCATTAGAACTACTGACCGTGGTTCCAATCCACGTCATGAAATTCACATTATATCTATATCCGTTTTCAAAGGCCAGGACTCATAAGAATGCTTTTCTGTCGCTTTTCGGCAGTTATTGACATCTTTTCATCCATTAAGCCTCCATTATCGTCATAGGTTTATGGTAAACCATAATAGTCCGATCTAAAGGTAGTACTTTTTTTGTTTGCAAGCAAGGAAAAGCGAACATTTTTCCTAATTTTAACACAGTAATCCTAAACTTTTTAACCTCGGCGTGCATATTTACATAAATATAATAGCAAAAGGCTGCATTTTTGTATCTTTATCGACGTAGTCCTGACAACCACAGTCCACCGAAGGTGAGGGCTCCGTTGAGCATGAGCAGCTCGTAGCCAAACTGGTAGTTGAGGTGCTGACGGGCATACAGATCAGCGGCAAGACAGAGCAAAGGGGAGGCCAGACAGATGACGGGCACCCACTTGTCGCGCACGGCGCGGCGGGTGAGCAGCCCGTAGGCGAAGAGGCCGAGCAGCGGGCCATAGGTATATCCCACCAGCATCAGCACGGCCTGCAGGAGACTGGTGGAGTTGAAACGGGCAAAGATCAGGATAAACACCACAAAGATCACGGCGATCACGGCATGTGTGGTCTTTCGCAACCGCTCGGCGTTGGGGCGGCGAAACAGGTCGAGGCACACGCTCGTGGTCAGAGCCGTGAGGGCCGAGTCGGCCGAGGAAAAGCAGGCGGCCACAATGCCGATGGAAAACAGCACGGTGACCAGCGGCCCCAACCGCCCGCCTGCCGTGAAGTTGAGCACCAGCTCGTCGGTGTCGGTTGGCAGGGCCATGCCCAGTTTCTGCGAGAGCAGTGCCAGCAAGACGCCAAGCGCGAGCAGCAGCAGGTTGGTCGGCAGGAAGGCGAAGCCATAGGAGCACAGGTCTTTCTGCGCCTCGCGCAACGTGCGGCAGGTGAGGTTTTTCTGCATCATGTCCTGATCGAGCCCCGTCATCACCACCACGATGAACACGCCGGAGAGGAACTGTTTCCAGAAGTTCTGTGTCGACCGCCAGTCGTCGAAGACAAAGATGCGCGAGCGGGAGTCGTGCGCCACGGCGCTGACGGCCTCGGGCAGTGTCAGTCCCAGGGTATGCGTCACGCTGAGGATGATGAGCACCAGCGTGGCGAGGATGCACAGCGTCTGGACCGAGTCGGTCCAGACGAGCGTGCGGATGCCGCCGCGACGGGTGTAGAGCCAGATGAGCAGAACGAGTGTCGACACGGTGAGGGCAAACGGCACATGACAGGCATCGAGGACAAAGCGCTGGAGAATCATGCAGACGACATAGAACTTCACCGCCGACCCCGTCATCTTGCCGATGAGAAAGAAGAGGGTGCCACTGAGATAGCTGCGCTCGCCCAGCCGGCACTGCAGATAGGAGTAGATGCTCGTCAGCCTGCGCTTGTAATACACCGGCATGAGCACAAAGGCCACGGCAAAGTATCCCAGGATATATCCCATGCACATCTGCAGATAGGTCATCTGCACGCTGAGCACCATGCCGGGCACGGAGACAAACGTCACGCCCGAGATGCTGGCCCCGATCATGCCGAAGGCAACCATCGGCCACGGCGAACTGTGACGCGCGCTGAAGAAGTCACGGTTGTCGGCCTTGCGACTGGTCAGCCACGACAGGGCGAGCAGGCAAAGGAAATACACGAGTATGGAAAGGATGATGATCATGGGTGCAAAAGACGGAAGAAAAAAAGAAGTAGCCAAAAACAGAAGACATATTTAGTGTTTATTAACCTATAAGTAGCAAAAAACAAGAACCTCTGCATCCTCACGGACACAGAGGTTAGACTATCTTCAAAGCACAAGGAGAAGGAAGTTACACTTTGCGAAAGGAAATGAACTCTCATCCATGTGCAATGTCGTTACCGATTGTGTTATTGGCGTTTCATTGACACAGCGAACCCACCGCCCGGTGCTTCGGTGAATTTAAGTACATCGCCACGCCGCACCTTGCGGTGAGTGATAACATAAGCCTTGGGGTTGGTCTTATAGTCAGCATTCTTTGCATCGGCATAGATCGTACAGTCGTAGACAGCATGTTTGTCGAGGAAGTCGAGTTTCACGCTGCACTGATGTCCGTCGGCATCGCACTTGCCCCCGAGAAACCAGTCACCGGTCTTCTTGGCCTTGCGCGCCACAGTGATGTATTTAGCAGGTTCTGCCTCAAGGTATTTCGTATCGTCCCAGTCAAGAGGCACGTCTCTGATAAATTGGAAGGCATCGTCGTACTTGGCGTAGTTCTCCGGCAGATCAGCAGCCATGGCCAGAGGACTGTACATGACCATGTAGAGAGCGAGCTGTCCCACGAGTGTGGTGTGGACATACATGTCCTTCTTGTTGGGATTCCAGGTACCGATCTGGGTCTCAAGGATGCCGGGGGTGTAGTCCATAGGACCACCTTGCAGGCGCGTAAAGGGAAGTATGACCGTATGGTAGGGCTCATTTCCAGAGAAAGACTCGTATTCCGTGCCACGCGCGCTCTCGTTGCCCACCATATTGGGCCACGTACGGCAAAGGCCGGTAGGACGCACGGCTTCATGGGCATTGACCATGATATGGTGTTTGGCAGCCTCGGTGACGCAATAGAGATAGTGATTGTTGATCGTCTGACTATAGTGATGCTCACCACGTGGGATGATGTCGCCGACATATCCACTCTTTACAGCATCGTAGCCATATTTGTTCATCAAGTCGTATGCAGCCCCGAGATGTCTCTCGTAGTTTTGTGTAGAAGCCGACGTCTCATGATGCATCATCAGTTTGACACCCTTGGAATGGGCATAGTCGTTGAGGGCTTTGATATCGAAGTCTGGGTAAGGCGTGACAAAGTCAAAGACATAGTCCTTGCTGTGTCCAAACCAGTCCTCCCATCCCTCGTTCCATCCTTCGACAAGCACTTCATCGAGATGGTTCTTGGCAGCAAAGTCGATGTATTTTCTAACCTCAGCGTTGTTGGCGCCATGACGGCCGTTGGGCTTCACTTTTGTATAATCAGTTTCACCGAGCTTTACCGAAGGCAGGTCGTCGGTATAGTTCCAAGTGTTGTTGCCGGCAATCATTTCCCACCACACACCGCAGTATTTCACAGGGTGGATCCACGAAGTGTCTTCGATCTTGCAAGGTTCGTTGAGATTGAGCGTGAGCTTGCAGGCGAGCATGTCACGGGCATCGTCGCTGACAAGCACCGTGCGCCAAGGAGTCTGACACGGCGTCTGCATATAGCCTTTCATGCCGGTGGCATCAGGCGTAAGCCAGCTCTCAAAGACCATATTCTTGTCATCAAGGTTGAGGTGCATGGTAGGATAGTTCACGCAGGCAGCCTCGTGAATGTTGATATACAGCCCGTCGTGTGTCTTCATCTGTAGCGAGGTTTGCACACCAGTCGGAGAGAACACTGTTTGAGAGGCATTGCCGTCGACAGCAGTCTTCATGCGTTGGCGAATACCGGAGAGTGGGGTGATCTGTGTCTCATATTCTTGTGTGTCGTAGTCACCAGGAATCCAGTAGGCTGTGTGGTCGCCCGTCATGGCAAACTGCGTGTGCTCTTCCTTAATGATGAAATAGTTGAGATCCGCCTGCTGTGGGAATTCATAGCGCAGTCCCATGCCGTAGTCGTAGACACGGAATCGGAGGATGATGTGTCTGTTGGCAGCCTTCTGATAAAGGTTCACAGCCATCTCGTTGTAGTGGTTGCGGATCGTCGACGTTTCTCCCCATACGGGTTTCCACGTCTCGTCGAATGTTGACTTCCTGCAATCTTCCTCTGTGAAACCATCCATGAGACTGGTCTCCTCCAGTCCCTTACTGGCGTGCTTGTCCTTGGCGAGTTCCAATCCGAGATGAGAAGGACGGATCACCTCACGCTTCTTATAGGTCATCTCGTATGTGGGCGCACCATCTTGCGAGAGAGAAAATCTTACCGCTACGTTGCCGTTGGGTGACGTAACCGTCTGGGCTTCAAGTCCGCATGTTGGCAACACCAGGGCGATGGCCAATGCGAATAATATTTTGCTATAGTTCATTTTTGTTTTGTTCAACAAGTTTTTGTCTGTTTATGATTCCTCTCCTCCTTGCCAGAGAGGCCAGGAGGAGAAGCTGTTCACTCTATCACCACCATGGTCCAGTATTTCAGTGAGGGCAGGGTGAAGGTCACATAGTCACCCTGTTGCTGAAACTGCAACTCCTGGACAGCACCGCCGAAAGAGTCGGGGGAAGCCACCCATACCTTCTTCACCCCTTTGGCCTTCACCGTCAAGGGAAGGTCGGACAGAATTTTGGGCTCAGGCTGTGTACCATCCATGTCGCGCCAACTCAGAGAATTGGCTTGGGAGAAGTTGAGCAGGCTGATGACCTTCTTCCCGTTTACCTCCCGGCATACTGTGGTTACGGTCTGCAATTTGGGCGGCCACGAGTTGATGGTCATCTCGCTGCTATTTGTTTCTACTGGAATGGAGAGGTCTGTCCCCCGGTCTCTCAGCAGATTCTCGTATGCCGTGAAGAAATCGTAGTAGTGCACGATGGCCTTCTTCAAATCGTTGTCCATTTTCAGGTCGTCATTGGGAAAATACTCTTTATGGAGCATGTGGTCGCCCAGCTCCAGATGACTGGCACCGATGGCAAACATCACAGCGTCTGTGAGCAGCACCCCCGGCGTGTTGAAGGTTCCAGACTCCTTATTATAGTTCATATAGGCAGCGAAAACCTGCGCCATTGCCGGAGCGGCCGGATCCGTGTTGGCTTTGCTTTGGTTGCTGCGCATGATGGAGAACAGGTCGGCAAACTGATCCTCGTTCGCCCATAATTCACTGTAAAGGAAGTCTATGTCACCCGTGGCAGCCATCTGCTGGGCACCATAGTTGCTCACAGCATTCATCACCAGTCTCTTCTCAGGATTGGATTTTTTCATCTTGGCAATAAACGAGGCAAATCCCTGAGTGACATTGATCTTACTACCATAATAGTCGTATTCCGGATCACGTTTTCCCACCTGGTCGATATGGAAGCCGTCGAAGTCAAACGTTTTATAAACGTCGCTGACCTTCTGGGAGAAATAGTCTTGCCAGGCAGTGTTGCCGGGATTAACGAGCATGATGTCGCTTTTCCATCCTGATGGCAGACCGAGCGCTTCGACAGTGCTGTGGTTCTCATCCTTATACATGTACCATTTGGAACTGACACCATCTTGAGCCGCATCGTCAAGCGCGCCATAGCACAGATCATAGAACATGGCCTTCATGCCGTGGGCATGAGCTTGGCTGATATACGCTTTGACGACACTGGTGTTGATCTTGCGATTGGCAATGTCGGCATAGCTGTCCTCTACCTTGCCGTCGCGGAGCACTACGGGTTCGTGGTGTTTATTCTGCCAGTCATAGAACTGCAGACCGTTGATGTGGCAACGGTTGAGCAATGCTGTTTCCTGGCTGATGGTTTCAGAGGTTTTGGTATCGTCGTAGGTGCCCACGAAGCCATAGCGCGGATAGCGTGCCCAGTCGGAAGACACATCTACAGCGATGGTGCCGTAGATAGTCTGCTTGCCACTGGCATCGGTAGTGTATACATCAGCGAGGTAGCCCGTGTAGTCTGTGGAGGGTGGCGTCCATGACCAACTGGTACCGGTGGCTGACTGTTCCTCAATGACAGTGGCACCATGGCGGTAGCGCACCTTGGCACCGTCCGGCAACGGGCTGCCGGATGTGAAGGACACTGCTTCACCGGGAGCATAACAGGCCTT
>ERZ773245.1388-NODE-1388-length-17452-cov-5.231649_pt1 | contig 17452 bp, 14 predicted proteins | sample MGYA00580988_ERZ773245 | MGnify/ENA primary metagenome ERZ773245 (study PRJEB29015, sample SAMEA2737792) | human gut metagenome | biome: human gut; feature: human-associated habitat; material: faeces | place: China | collected 2012 ... | reverse complement strand
TCGGTAGTGTGCTAATTATAGCATATCACCCACCTTTTGTGCAGAGGTTCCTTAAAGGTTAATTGCGGGTGATTTCAAAACCATCTTTGAGACAAAAACTTGGTCCAAAGATGCAAAAAAAGGAAAAATTTGTCAGAAATTTGGGACCTCAAGCGATGATTTCCTACTGAATCACGTTAAAGAACCCAAAAGCGGCATATACAATTACTTCAATCAATTTATAAATAGTCATTTTTTGTGTCACTTTTTAGAAGGGAGTCTTCAATGTCTGATGCACGCTCCAACTGGAGTTCCAAGACCGGCATGATCCTGGCTGCAACCGGTTCTGCCGTCGGTCTCGGAGCCATTTGGAAATTTCCGTACATGGCCGGTGCCAACGGCGGTTCTGCTTTTATTATTCCGTTCATCCTGATGGTGTTGTTTTTCGGCGTTACCTTGATTCTTGCTGAGATCATCATCGGCCGAGCCGGACGCGGCAGTTCCGTCACGAGCTTCCGACGTATCGGAGGTAAGTTCTGGGCTCCTTTGGGGTTCGTTGGAGTGCTTTGTGCTTTCCTCATCATGACCTACTACAGCACGGTAGGCGGATGGTGCCTCACTTATTTGTTCGAGGCCATCATGGGAAATGCGGCTTCGTCTGACCTAGCGATGTTGGAAAAGACCTTCCTTAAAACCGTCAGCACTCCGGTTTCTGCCATTCTTTATCAAACCCTTTTCCTGGCGATCACTGCCGGCGTCCTGATCTTCGGCGTGAACAAAGGTATCGAACGTATATCCAAAGTGCTTATGCCGCTGCTTTTCGTGCTGATGATCGTCCTGATTATCCGCGGACTGACGTTGCCGGGCGCCTGGGAAGGCCTTAAGTTCCTTTTCTCTCCGAAATGGGATCAGGTCACAGCAAACTCTCTGCTCAACGCCATGGGCTTCACATTCTTCTCGCTCTCCGTCGGCATGGGCATTATGGTCACATATGGTTCTTACATTTCTCATAAAGAAAATCTGACCACCACTGCTCTTTGGGTTTCTGTTTTAGCCTTTATTTCCTGCATTCTCGCCGGTCTAATGGTTATTCCCCCGGTTATCGCCTTCGGCCTTAACCCGTCTGCAGGCCCAGGTCTGACATTCATCACGATGCCGGCCGTGTTCTCGCACATTCCGTTAGGCGACGTATTTGCCGTCTGCTTCTACGGCTGTCTGCTGGTTGCCGCCCTGACTTCCATGATCTCTTTGTTCGAAGTTCCGCTGGCCTACTTAATGGACGAATTCCATTTCTCCCGCAAAACAGCTTCCGTGCTTTTGTTCATCGTTCTTTCCATCTGCTCTATTCCCTCAGCTCTCTCGATGGGTCCGTGGGCTGATTACAAGATCATGGACAAGAACATTTTTGATGCGATGGACTTCCTCTGCTGCAACATCCTGATGCCGCTGAGCGCCCTCTTCGTCGTTGCAATGACAGGCTGGTTCTTCTTTGACCGCACCAAATATGAAATCAACTCCAGCGTTAAGCATTCCGATGGCTTCATGAAGTTCTTCCGCTTTATGCTGGCCTTCGTTGCACCCTGCTTCATCGTTGTGGTTGCAATCTTTAATCTGATCTAAAACCGAGGAAGTATTCTCAGATGTCCCAAGCATCAAAACAACAAGAAAAAACATTTACCGGCAAAGTTGGGTTTGTCTTAGCCAGTGTCGGCGCAGCCATCGGTCTGGGTGCAATTTGGAAGTTCCCATACATGGCCGGCGCCGAAGGCGGAGCAGCCTTCCTGCTCCCCTACATTATTTTTTCCTTTACCTTGGCCTTCGGCCTTTTGCTCACGGAAATTACCTTGGGTAAAGCCGGTAAAGGCGGAATTGTCACGGCTTACCGAAACTTAGGCGGACCCTTCTGGTCGGTCTTGGGTTATCTCGGCATCATCATCGGTTTTGTGGTGCTTTCGTTCTATTCGGTTGTCGGCGGCTGGTGCCTTCTGTACTTCTTTGAAGCCATCATCGGGTTCCCCTCCGCCGATCCGGAAACGCTCGGTGCGCTTTTCGGAAGCCTGTCCTCATCTCCTTGGGTCGCCATTTCCGCGCAGGTCGGCTTTCTTGCCTTAGTCGGATTTGTGGTTGCCTTCGGCATTCGAGGCGGCATCGAATTGTGTTCCAAGATCCTCATGCCGATGCTGTTTATCTTCATGATCATTCTGATCATCACAGGTCTGATGCAGCCTGGTGCCATGAAAGGCGTGGAATATCTCTTCCTGCCGGATTTTTCCAAATTCAGCTGGAAGACGCTTCTCGATTCCATGGGTCTGGTCTTCTTCTCGTTCTCGGTCGGTGCCGGCTGCATGATTACATACGGCGCCTATATCGACGACAAGACAGAACTTGTCAGCTCCACTTTCTGGATCGTTGTTCTTTCTCTCCTCATCTCTTTGATGGCAGGTTTAATGATTCTGCCGGCAAACTTCGCGTTCGGTATGGATCCGGCCGCAGGCCCCGGCCTGACATTCATTACGATGCCGGTGATCTTTGCCAAGCTGCCTTTCGGGTACCTGTTCTCTATTGTCTTTTTCTTCTGTCTGATCATTGCTGCTTTAACTTCAGCCGTATCGATGCTCGAAATTGACATTACATGGATGGTCCAGGAACTGAATATGAAACGTGCAACTGCCGTGACCGTCTGCCTGCTCTTTATGCTGATCCTTAGCATCCCGTGCGCTCTGTCTTTCGGCCTTCTTGCTGACTACAAGATTTTCGGCAAGACCGCATTCGATTTAGCTGATTTCTTTGTCTCTAACCTCGGGCTTCCGATCGGAGGCATTATTGCCTGCCTTCTGGCGGCTTGGTTCGCATGGGACAAGGTTCATACCCATTGGACGTCTCTTCAGAACTATCCGGGCTGGAAAAAAGTGCTCAGAGTCTGCATCGGCATTCTGTGCCCAGCTCTTGTCCTGGCAGTCCTTATCTCCGGACTGATGAACTAAAATATCCGAAAATTTTTAGAAAGGAAAAAAATGGCCCTCCCTATTGAACAGCTCTACAAAGCACGTGATTTCTTGAACTTAAAGAATATCTCTGCCAACCACGTTGAGTTATCTTTCAAGAATCCTGTGATTGCAATGCTTGCTAAAGGCAAAGTCGCTGAAATTGCCTCTCAGTGCTCCCCGGACGGTGCCTTCACAAAATGTGAAATGCACGGCAATGACCTGCATCTGGATTTCAATCCTGAGTACGTCAGCGAACGTCTGATGGCTGAGATCTTTGACGCAGCGCCTGAAAGAGCCAGAGACGCTGCACGCGAACTGGCTGCCTTTGTCGCTGAAAAGACAATGAAGGCCTAAGAGGTTTTCTAAAGAAGTTGAGCCGGAAATTTTCCGGCTCTTTTCATTTCTAGCGCCCGAATGCAATTCGGGCTTTTCAGTTAGCTTTCTACTGCTCTGATGTGAGTGAGCTCTGATTAGAAACCGGAGACGGCAGCGACATCGGCTGATCCTCTTCCTTATCGCTCTCGGAAGCAACTTCCAGCTGAAGATTCATTTTTCTCGTCTTGGTTTGGACGATATCCACGGTTTTAGCCACCGTTTCAACCTGAGACTTAAGTTTGTTGAGGACTTCGCCGTACTTTGCAAACTCTGTCTGCACAGAAGACAAGATCTTTCTGATTTCAGAGCTCTTCTTTTCAATAGCAAGCGTCTGGAAGCCGGCTCGGTAAGCGCAAAGAGCACTCGCCAGCGTTGACGGACCCATGATGTAAACACGGTAAGAAGTGAAGAGCTCGTTGGTTAAACCTTCGAGCGCCAAAGCCTCTGCATAAAGACCTTCGGACGGAATAAACATAATGGCAAAATCTGTGGTCTCCGGCACATTGATGTACTCGGCAATGGATTTCCCTTCGTTTCTAAAACGCGTTCTTAATTTCGAACGAGCTTCAGCAACACCTTCTCGGTCGCCTTCGTCTGCCGCTTGCAATAGCCTCTGATAGTCCTCAACCGGGAACTTCGCATCAATCGGCAGCAAGCAGGTTCTTCCGTTTAGGCCCGGAAGTTTGACGGCGAATTCAACCACCATCTTCGGCTTTGACGGAACCGGATGAACATTTTTAACGTACTGGCTTTCCGTGAAATATTCTTTCAGCAGCGCTTCAAGTTGGACTTCACCGAGCATGCCTCTGCTCTTGACGTTGACGAAGACGCGCTTAAGGCCGCCGACTTCTTCGGCGAGCTCTTTCATTTGACCTAAGCCTTCATAAACACGGTTTAACTGCTGCGTCACCTGCGAGAAGCTTTCTCCGACTTTGCTTGTCAGCGTGTTTTGAAGCTTTTCCTCCACGGTCTCTCGAATCTTCTCTAACTTAGCCTCATTATCTTTATTGAGTGCCTTCAAATCGTCATCGATCTGTTTGCGCAGTTCATTAAGCGAAGTATTTAACGTCGAAGACAGCGTCTCGAAGCGCTGGTTTACGCCGCGAATCTGTTCGTCATTACGGGTGAGCGACTGATTCAGCGTATCTTGAACAGCTTTCAAATTTGCAAAAATTTCTCCGCGAAGTGTCTTAGAGAGTTCTTCAAAACGCCCATTGAGACTCTTAATCTGCTCGTCATTACGAATCAGAGATTGATTCAATGTGCTTTGAACCACTTTCCCGCTTTCAGCGATCTCTTCTCGAATGTTTTTGGAAAGCTCCTCAAATCGCTTGTTCACGGAACTGATCTGTTCATCATTGCGGGTCAGAGACTGGTTAAGCGTGTCCTGCACAGCTTTGAGACTTGCAAAGGTTTCGCTTCGGATTCCGGCCGAAACCTCCTGAAAGGAGCGTTCCAGCGTGCGTTCCGTCTCGATGAAATTCGGCTTCATCCGATCAGCAATCAGATCTTTACTCTGAGTCACCGCGGCACCTAAATCTTCGCGCCAAGCCATACGAGCTTGTGCAATCGTCTGAAGCGTATTGGCACTGATGCTTCTTAATCTGATCAGACAGTAAATAATGCCAATCGCTAAGAAAATCAGCAGAAAAAATGCCATGAAGCCAAGGATAAAAATTTCGGAAGGGATACCGCTGGCGGCAGAGACTCTAGTCAGCCAATCGTTCATTTTATTTTTAGTGTTTATTCAAAAAGGAACAGAATAAACCAATCTTTTTCTGAGCGGTTTTGCCTGTCAGACAGAAAATTCGTCAGCAGCAATGCGCCTCCGAAAGTATTAAGTAACAACGAGTAAGCAGTAACACTTATAATGACGACCTTAAGCGGCCTTGCGGCCTTCTTTATTTATCTCAAAAGGTATTTTTATGACTCTAACCGCCTGGATTGCGATTGCCGTAATCCTGGTCACGGTTTACTGCCTGATTAAGCGTTATGAAACACGCTTGGTGCTGTTTACCGCCGGCCTTTTCCTCTGCTGCATTGCCATGAAACCGATGGCAGCGCTTGATCAATTTGCTAAAAGCATGGCAAACGCTTCGCTCATCATGGCGATCTGCTCGTCCATGGGTTTTGCCTATGTAGTAACGACCACAGGATGCGATAAAAATTTAGTCAAATTCTTAGCCGCCCCCCTCAATAAACTGGGCATTCTTCTAATCCCCGCCACCACCATCATCACAAGCTTCATCAACGTTGCCATTCCGTCTGCATCCGGCTGTGCCGCTGCCGTGGGTGCAACCTTCATCCCAGTGATGATCCGCGCAGGCATCCGTCCGGCCGCTGCCGGCGCCGCTGTCCTGATGGGCACTTTCGGCTCCAACATTTCTCCGGGAACAAGCCACAACAGTGTTGTTGCCAAAATTGCCAATATGGACATGATGGACCTCATCAGCCTGCACACACCCTACTCCATAGCAATGGTCTTAATCGGGGCTGTCGGCCTGACAATCGTCTGTCTGATTCTCAGAGACAACAAACCAACTGCTAAAGAACTTGAAGACTACTACACCTCAGCAGACCACAGCGGCGGCATTGAACGCATCAATCCGCTCAAAGCCATTGCACCTTTGGTCCCTCTCGTCATTCTTCTGCTCGGTAACTCTTACGTTCCGGTCATAAAGATGGGCGTGGCCCAGGCCATGGTCATCGGTGCCATTTTCGCATTGATTGTTTCTTGGGTGAATCCTCAGCAGTTCACCAAGGACTTCTTCAAAGGTATGGGCGAAGGCTACGGCTCCGTCATGGGTATCATCATCACAGCCGGTGTTTTTGCCGCAGGTTTAAAAGCCACCGGGTTAATCGATGCCTTCGTCGAAGTTTTAAAGAGCTCCAACGAGATCGCCCGCTGGGGCGGGTCTTTCGGTCCGTTCATCATGGCAGCCATTACCGGTTCCGGCGATGCAGCAACTTTTGCCTTCAATGAAGCAGTCACCCCGCATGCCGCCTCTTTTGGTATGCCGATTCCAAACCTCGGCGCAATGGCCCTTATCTCAGGCCAGATGGGCCGTACGATGTCCCCCATTGCCGGTGTTGTCATTGTGCTTTCCGGTTTGGCTATGGTACCCCCGATCCAATTGGTAAAACGCACGGCGATTCCTTTGATTGTCGGTGTCGTCGTTTTGGCCCTGACCATCGTCTAAGGACTTCTTTGATCTCTCGAAGCACCTCGCAAATCGCGAGGTGTTTCTGTATATACATTCTCGACTTATTTATCAACTTTCGTTTGAGCTATGTAAAAAAGACCACCAATCAATCGAATTCACTCATGAATTGCTCACATTTTTATCTTCAAGTAAAGAGAAATATTTTTACCTTTGAGCTCGAGTTGAAAGAGAAAAAGGCAAGTAGAGAGCTAAAGCTCTTAAACTTTCAGCCTGACTTTCATTGAAAATTTGCATGTATTCTGTTTACCTAATTATTGTCTTAGGAATGCTCTCGGCCTTCGGTCCGTTTGTCATAGATATGTACCTTCCGGCAATGCCGGAAATGACAAAGGTATTCTCTGCTTCGGTTTCTTCGGTCCAATTAGGTCTGACCTTCTGCATGGTCGGACTCGCTTTCGGTCAAGTTATATTCGGCCCCTTAAGCGATAAATACGGCCGCAAACCGGTCTTATATTTTTCCCTTCTCCTTTACATCGTCAGCACCCTTTTTTGCTGCTTATCCCAAAACATCGATACTTTCAACATCGCGCGTCTTCTTCAAGGTTTAGGGGGCGCCGGCGCTATTGTTTACTCGCGCTCTGCCCCAACGGATTTTCAGGTAAAGAACTTGCCAAGATCATTGCCATTGTCGGTGCAGTAAACGGAATCGCACCGGTAGCTGCCCCTGTGATAGGAGGATCCGTAGCAAATCTTATTGGATGGCGTGGTATTTTTTACATACTTTTAGGAATCGGTGTTGTCATTACAGCAATGGTGATTCCGGTTAAAGAAACGCTTCCTAAAGATGCTCGTGAACAAGGCTCTTTCCTTCGTTCGTTTGAAGGTTTTATTTTGGTGTGCAAAGTACCGAATTTTGCCGCTTTCACAACTGTGTTCGGATTAAGTATGGGAGCCCTTTTCGCCTATATCTCCTCTACGCCTTTTATTTTGCAGAACGAATTCGGACTCTCCCAGTTCCATTTTTCGCTTCTCTTCGCCCTCAATGCCATTGCCATCGGTGCCGGCGCTTTTCTTGCCGTCCGTTTTTCCACAACGGCTAAAGCCACGTACTTCGGAACGGCGGGAAGTTTGATTGCCGCAGTTTTAGGTTTAGTCTTCGGATTAACGACCAAAGATCTTTACACCTATGAAGGCTCCGTTCTTCTAATGGTTTTTTGCCTAGGCTTTATATTTACCGGCGCTACAGCCACTGCCATGAATTTGGGGCGCAAATATGCCGGAGCGGCTTCGGCCATCATCGGAAGTATCGGTTTTTTGCTCGGAGGGATTGTTTCTCCGATCGTGAGTTTAGGAAATATTCAAGTGACGTCTTTTGCCGTGTGCGTGGTCGCGCTCGGCTTAGGAGTGCTTTTGCTGCAGTTTTTCACCACTGAAACCCACGGCACTCCGACTAATCGCACTCATCAGTCCTGATGGAACAAATGCTCTCGGCCGCTAGGCGTCTCTGTTGACGCTCTCCGGCAAGCCTCTTCTGTGAAAAGGGAGTTGACGGTTGTCTGCGTTACCCAAGACAAGCCGTCGGCCTCTCGAACTCTTGTGATCTTCAGGCAAACCGGAGTCTTACCGGCAGTTAAACCGGCGGAGTGCTTTTCAAAGTCAGGATGGAAGGGCTCTATAACCACGGACGTCACTGAAATACTGTCCGGCTCCGGAATAATGCCTTCAATGAGATCTCCGTCCGAAGAGGCATAACACAAACCGAACTGACCAGCTAAGACAGAAGCTACTAACAACGCTTTGATTTCCATGAAAAATCAGTTCCTTCCGAGAGCTAAAAACTTTAGAATGCATGCACCAAAAGAATAACCGATTTGAGGCAGTTTTGTATTCCGCTCGGTTATCCATCGTGCAATATTTAGAAATACTCTCGAAGGCTATATGAACATTTCTGTTTTTGACATGTACCGTATCGGTATCGGTCCCTCATCTTCCCATACCGTGGGGCCGATGCGTGCAGGGCGCAACTTTATTTCCCTCCTGAGAAGTCAGCATCTCTTCCCCGAAGTTGAAGGAATCAAAGTAAAACTAATGGGGTCGCTGGCTGCAACAGGTATCGGACACGCCACTGACAGTGCAGTTCTGCTTGGCTTAATGGGTAAAAGTCCTTCCGTAATCGACGTTGACTCAATTCCCGACTGGATCAAAGACATCAAAGACAAAAATCGTTTGCTTCTCGACAGCTGCAAGCCGATTTCTTTCACCTACAGCAAAGACCTCACTTTTGAACCTTCTGTCCTGGATTCCTACCATACCAACACGCTGATCATTTCGGCCTTTGATGCCAAAGGCAGCGAGCTCTTTTCTCGAAAATATTATTCTGTCGGAGGCGGCTTTATCGAAACGGAAGAAGAAGCCAAGCTCAAACAGGAGCCCCGCGCCCTCCCTGCGACGGAAGAAGATAAAAAAGCACTGCCCTATCCTTTCTCCACGGCCAATGAACTCATGAAACAATGCCGTAAAAACGGACTGAGTATGGAAGCCGTGATTCGGGCCAATGAAGAAGTCATCCGCAGCCATGAAGTGATCGACGATACCTTAGATCATATTTGGTCTGTAATGAGCATGTGTATCGACCGCGGGTTGAACGCTAAAGGATGTTTGCCCGGCCCTCTGAAGGTAAAACGCCGTGCCAACGAACTTTACGAAAAGCTCCTCAACAGCCCGTTGAAAGTCGCTGACGATCCCCTTCAAGTGATTGACTGGATCAATGCTTACGCTTTTGCCGTGAGTGAAGAAAATGCAGCGGGCGGCCGAGTTGTTACTGCTCCAACGAACGGAGCAGCCGGCGTCATTCCCGCCGTCATTAACTATTATCGCCAGTTCATCCCGCAGGCAAATAAAGAAGGTATTCGCACGTTCCTTTTAGTCGCCGGCGCCATCGGTGCGCTCTACAAAAAGAACGCATCTATTTCCGGAGCAGAAGTCGGCTGTCAGGGCGAAGTCGGCGTGGCTTGTTCTATGGCAGCGGCCGGATTAGCCGCAGCACTCGGAGCGACCAATGAACAAATTGAAAACGCCGCCGAAATCGGTATGGAACACCATTTGGGCCTAACCTGTGATCCCGTCAGAGGACAGGTACAAATTCCTTGCATCGAACGCAACGGTATTGCCGCTGTCAAAGCGGTCAACTCCGTCCGTTTGGCCATGATGGGAGACGGCTCCCATTATGTCAGTCTGGATCAGGTAATCGAAACCATGATGCAGACCGGCAAGGACATGGCAAATAAATATAAGGAAACCAGTCTCGGCGGCTTAGCCGTCTGCGTCGTCGAGTGCTAAAAGAAAAATATGAGTCGTAGAGTCCCGGCGTTTGTCACCAAACATGCCAATTTAGAAAGAATGTGGAATTTTGGTATGTTCGTGATGGAACGTATCGACAAAGCCTCTTTGAAACAGGTCGCATCCTCGCTGACGCTAACGACTCTTCTTTCCATTGTTCCTGCTTTAGCTGTCATCATGGCGGCTTTTTCTGCCTTTCCGCTGTTCGCTCCTTATCGCGAAGCCTTTGAGCAGTTTATTTTTTCAACCCTGCTGCCTGAACAATACAGTGATCAGATCTTAGGCTACATCAAGCAGTTTGCCACTCAAGCTGCCGGTTTAACTGCCTTCGGTTTAATCGGTTTGATGGTATCCGCACTGCTTTGTATTGCAACTATCGATTCAGCTTTAAACTCGACTTATGAAGTTCTCAAACTTAGAAGTTTATGGCAGAGAGTGCTGATGTACTGGGCTCTCCTCACGCTTGGGCCCGTTGCTATCGGCATCAGTCTTGCAGCCTCTTCCTACCTAACCGGAATGGCGATGTCGGGACACTTATCTGTCTACGCCCAGTGGCTCATTCCGATCGGCCAATTAATTTTTCAATCTATTATCCTTGCTGCACTATATAAATACGTTCCAAACTGCCGGGTTCTTTGGAGAGACGCACTCGTCGGGGGGATTCTGATTGCCTTAGTTTTTACGGTCTTCCGATGGGGCTTCGGCATCTATGTCATGCGCGGTTCCTACACGACGATATACGGTGCCTTTGCCGCGATTCCGGTTATGCTGACATGGATGTACATAAACTGGATGTTTGTTCTGGCCGGTGCGGCTATTACAGCAACGCTGCCGATGCTGCGCGCCAAACGCTATAAGGATTTCGATAAGAGCGGAGACGAGCTGCTCTCAGCGGTTGCCCTCCTTCGAATCCTTATGTTAGCTAAGGAGTCCGGCAATCCTCAAATGACCAACATCGAACTTGCCGATAAGATTGGAAGTTATCCGGAAGCTGTCGATGCGCTGCTCTCCAGACTGATTCAGACCAATTATGTCGTTAAAATCGGTTCAGATGCGACCAGTAGCTGGGCACTTCTTGCAGACGCACACAGCAAGACGCTTGAAGAATGTTTTGAGGAATTCTCAATGGACATGAGCAACTCGCTGCTGCAGGGAGATACAGCTGAGAGACGCTGGGTTAAAGAAGGTCTGAACGATCAGTGGCTTCAAACTCCGATGAGAGAAGTTTTGAATTAATCAAGCGTTTTAGTTATATCGACCCAGCCTGTGCAGCAGGAAGATTTTTCCAATTCAGGAATCGTCAGTTCAATGCCGGTATCGGAAGTCCCGCATGCCGGAAGTACGGAATCCATACTTTTAAGAGATTCGTCCAAATAAACCTTCACATCTTCATTGATTCCGAAAGGACATACGCCTCCGGGCGCATGTCCGATGATTTGTTCACATTCCTCCGGCTTGATCATTTTAGCTTTGGCTGCAAAAGTATGTTTGAACTTCGCGTTATCGATTCGCGCGTCACCGACTGCTAACACTAGAATCGGTCCGCTTGGAAGCATGAACGACAAAGTCTTAGCAATCTTCTTTTCTTCACAGTCAAATGCTTTGGCTGCAAGCGCCACAGTTGCTGTTGATTCCTTTGCAATTCGAATTCGATCCGAGAGGCCGAATTTCTCCAAATGCTTTTTCGCTTTTTCTAATGACAATTTCTGCAAACCTTACTTAAGTCAGTGCAGACAGTTTCTTATACGCACCGTTTTTTATCACATGTACTTGAAGAATGAAAGCGCTAATACCACTACAACGCCGCTCATCAGAGGAACCCACGTGCGCTTGACGAGAACCAGAGGATTTACCTTCACAGAAGCCGAAACAATAATGATGACCGCTGCGACAGGAGACATAGAGCGGAACAAATTCGACATGCACTGCATCGGAAGTGCAACCATGATTGGGTCAATACCGGCTTTTTGCGCAATCTGAGGAATCAGCTCAATGAAACTGTAGAACACAGCATTGCCTGAGCCGCTGATAAATGTGATCAACCCCGTAATACCGGAGAAAGCCAGCATCAGGCCAACTTTGGCATTTTCAAAATTGGAAATGGAATTCGAAATCGCATCGATCAAACCCATGACACGAAGACCGAACACCATGGAAGAAGCCGCAACGATTAGGACGACTACCTTCGAGAAGCCGTCTCCCATTCCTTTGAAGAAGATACCCAGATCTTTCATGCCGGCTTTGATATTGCGTTTTCTGATCAACTCGCAGGCAAAAGCCAATATCAGTGAGAACAACGTAATTTCAACCAGACCGACTTTAGCTTTTCTAAAGAACACCCAGAAGAAAATCACTAAAACCAAGGGAAGGATCGGGAAAATAAAGTACCAAGTCGGCGTGTTTTTCTCAGGGCGTTCGGCTTCGATAAAAGCTTCTTTATCCAGCTCTTTTAACATTCCTGCGTCTTTCTTATCCAAATAAGTCTGCCAAAAATAATGAACAATACCCATGACAAACAGAGCGGGTATGGTTATCGGGGCCAAATGAAACGCGACATAGTCAACGACATTATCAAAGCCTAGAACCCGGGCCGCGACCACATTGTCACCGCCCAGCGGGGTCGGAACAATGGTTGCCGTGGTCGCAATCAGTGCCGCAGCCGTTAATGTCGACATTCCGGCAGCTCGAAGAACCGGGAACAGCGTCGCCATTAAGATGACCGCAAGAGAGGCGGCGCTAGGGATAATAATCTGAAGGCAGGTTCCGACCCAGAAAACCATGGGGATCAGGATAATCGGTTTGCGAACATAGGAAAGAGGCTTGGTCAGCACCTTGATGACCATATCGTTTGCCCCTATATGCGACATATAGGCCGCGAACCCGAAGAGCGTCAAGATGATTAAGCCCGCATTACCGTACTGACGCACGAACTGATCTTTAATAACCTTGAAGGGGTCCACCCAAGATAAGCCGGTACTTGCTTTTGCTCCTAGAACGTTGTGTCCTAAAAGAAGTCCCGAGTAAAGAAGAACAAGGGCTGCAATAAACAAAACAACTTTAGCGTCGTAGTTTTTTGCGATTGCCCAGCCTGCAAGGATGAGAACGATAACGGCAAGGATGCTGTCGACCATTTGAACTCTCCGTGGGATGCGGTGATTTCGTTTTTAAAATATGATCAAATTTTAACGATCCCTTTCTTTATGAGAGCCTTTTGATTTTTAGAACTAGGGTTTTGCCTTATTAATTCATTCTTTGTAACGAACTGATACTTATCCATAAGCTTTGGAAGCATTCAGTTGTATATTTAACGAGACTCAAATCCAAAAAAGAGGGGCCATATGCGTTCTGATAATCCCGGCTTTGTTCCGGATTCTCCTTTCTCAAAGCAGCTTCCCGAAGAATGGCTTAACTTTTTCAAAACTTTCCCCAAGCTCGAATTGCATTGCCATTTATTAGGTACTACCAGTAAGGAAACTTTTGAAGAGCTTGTCGCTGAATCCGGGGCGGATGTCAGCCAAGAAGAGATCAACAATTTCTATACGAGAGGTGATAAGCCGGTCGGTGTTTTAAGAATTTTCAGGTGCTTGGAGAGCAAAGTCCTTTCCAAGCCCTCTTTTTTAACTCGAATTACGCTGAAACATATCCAAAGAGTAGCGAGTCAGGGTGTTAAATATATTGAGTTCTACTGGAACTGGACGGGCTTAAAACATTTCATGACCTATGATGAAGCCCGCCAAGCTATTAACGAAGGTATCAGACAAGGCATGCAGCGTTATAGTGTCACGGCTCGTTCTATTCCTTCCATCGACCGCGAGGACACTCCGGAAGCGGCCGTTGAACTCGTTGAAGAAATGACTAAACATCCTGATGATTACACGATCGGACTCGGAATCGATTATCGAGAAACCAATCACGAACCGGAAAACTTCTGGAAAGCTTTCAAGATGGCCAAAGAGGCAGGTTTCAAAATCACCATTCATGCCGGAGAATTCGGTGAGCATTGGAGAAACGTTGAGACCGCCATGAAACTTCTTGGAGCCGATCGAATTGACCACGGCTACACGATTATCGACAATCCGGAGCTCATCAAGGAAGCAAAAGCTTCCGACATGCACTTTGCCGTCGTCCCGACAAATTCTTACTACTTAAGAACATTGTCGGATGAAGAGTGGGCGATCAAGCATCCGGTTCGCAAAATGGTTGAACTGGGACTCAAAGTGTTTCCCAATAGTGATGACCCGACGATGCATCATATTTCTATTTCAGAGTCATGGCTTCTGATGCATAATTGGCTGGATTTCACGTTACCGCAGCTGCGCAAAATGCTTGAAAACAGCATTGAAGCAGCGTGGGTAACAGACGAACAAAAAGCCATTTGGAAAAAAGAATGGCTTAAAGAATTTGATCGCCTATCCGTTGATCTGCCGCCGGTGAATTAAAAAGTATTTTTCTGACCACCCGAGCCGAACTTGTGGCTCGGGTTTTCTTTTTAGAAAGTGTACTTGATGCCTGCCTTACAGGAAAAATCCACATTCAGGCGATTACCATGTTCTCCGCCGATCTGAGCAAACGCTTTCCATTGGTTCCCGAAAGCATACTCTCCTCCAACCCCGAAATAAAACCGAGTGCCTAACGAGCGGGTTTTAAAATCAAATTCGTTCATACGAATCTTAGTTTTGCCTAGGAAATCATGGTTGACTCCGGCTTTGACAAATAAGCTGCCTGTCCTCTGACCGTCAGGGCTGTTAAAGGCACGACCTGCCGCCAACCCGACCCTCATATTCAGACTGTCGGAGGAATTAACCTTAACTTTCATACCATGCGAAAAAGAAAAGTCTTCTCCAAGCAATCTATAGTAGGAGAGTTGCGCCTGAGGCTCGATAAACCACGCCGAACCATTTGCATTCTCCAAAAAATTGAATCGAATTCCGCCTTCAGAAGAGATGCCAAATCCAAAGTTATGATAGGCAGCGTGCGCAGTGGTTCCTTCCATTAAGTTGGCTTGCATTTTCTGCTTGTGGCGGTTAAAGGTCAGCACTGTATCAACGTAGGCATCCTCCTTAAACCACGTCAGATAGGCCTTACCGCCAAAAGAATGAATGTCTGTCTTCCCCGCGTCTCCCTCGACCCTAATGTTCCCGTCAGTCATGCCAAGTTGGGCGCCGATAATCCAATTCTGATCGATTTTTTTATCGGTACCAAAAGAAACGGTCGAATATCTCAGTCTGCTGCCAACGGATGAATAGGAAGCAAAACGTCCCTTCTCGTATCTGCCTAAAACATAAGCTCCGTCAGATGCGCCTCTTCTTAACTCACCCGTTCTTTCCTGAAGGTCCGCCAGCGAACTGAGGTATTGAACGACAGCGGCACCCGAACCAACAACAGAAAGCACGGTTTTACCCGAACGAGACAAGCCGACTTCAGGTACTTCGGGAGCGGGCGCCGGAATCGAAGGAGTTTCACCCGGATCGAGCGGAGGTACAGTCGAATCATTCGGAGGAAAGACAGGAAAAATGGGTTTTTCTTCTTTTTCGGAAGTAATTAACCAAACTCTTTGATCTTCATACTCAACCGGCTGGATATCCAGCTTATATTGAAAGGGTCCGGCTTCTACCAAGCCGCCATTGCCCAAAACAAATTCGGACCTGTTAGCACTGAGCAGAGCGTCATCAAAACTAAAAACATGATGGACTAACTTCGTCTCCGTAAGGCTCGCACCGCTGGTTCCTAGATAAACAGAGTGAACGCCCTCTGCGTCTCCACCCTGACGGATACTTCCAGCCCTTCCTCCCGGAAGATAGAACGCCGCCCCCGTTCCCTTGAGGCTCTGAATTTCCAGAGGACGAAGGCCTTTGTCGCTTCCAACTTCTATAACCGCACCTTCCGATACGGTCAGCTCTGTAACGTTGGAATGCATCGCGTTTTGCCAAATGCTGCCGGCGCCCAAAGAAATATATGAACCTCCCTTTCCCTCTTGAGAATCCGTAAAGACAGCACCGTTTAAGACACTTCTCTCGCCTAAAGTAATATCCAGCCTCGCACCATTAATAACCGAGACTGCATCAGCAAATTTTAGGCTTCCTTCGGGGAGAACAGTAAAAGACGCAGACCCGCCAGTCTGTTGAAAATTCAATTTTTTTAAGGCGATATTCCGGCTTTCAATTTCAACTTTTCCGCTTCCGTCTATCAGCAAAGCCTTATCAAAAATCATTGAATCGGATGACTTTGCTTTGAGTGTACTTTGAGCGCGGACTGTTATTTCTCCGCCGAATAGAACGTCTCTTGTTTTTAATTCTTTCCTCTCATCAAGACCGATATGAACGTAAGTTTCGTAACCTTCGTCCAAGTTAGAAACAAGAATATCGCGATTGATCATTACGGTTGGAGCATCAATGATCAGAGCGCCATCAAAGATCCATAAAGGAAAAAGACCTGAGTGTTTCTCCTTTTCAGTCAAAATCTGAACACTTTCTGAAGCTTTCAGCTCAGCTTTGCTTCCAGCGCCCATCCACCCGAGTGAGCCGTAGAGGACGATTTCTTTGGCCTCCAGAAAGGCGGAGGCCCCCTCTCCCAACGTAATTGAGTACGGATCCTTGTGGCCATCCAGAACCCCAGGCTGCGGTTTATTGAGGATAATCTTCTCTCCCGCCGAAATATGGACGCTGTCTTGATATCCAACCTGGACTGCTGAACCAAAACCTTTTACTGAAACAGACTCAGGTGTGAGAACAAAACTGCCCTTGTCCGCTTTGAAAATTAAATTTTTACCGTGGGTTGCGACAGAATTGCCGAGGATGTTGCCTTCGGTCCAAACATTCCAAGTTATTTCAGTTTCTTGGGAAAAGAACGCGTAGTCTCCTTTGCCAACAAAATCCTCAAGTTCTTTTCTCAATACATGCTCTATCGGGGCAGAATGAATCCGCTTATGATTAGGAACATACTCCTTAAATAAATATTCGTTTGCATCGGTTGATGCAAAGCTTGAACCAAAAACTTGGGACGAAGAAAAAGCCGTGAATAATGAAAGAAGTACGGCGTTTGCGGTTTGCGCTTTTATTATCTTTCTTGGGTGCTTCATGCGATCCTTTTTCGTTATTTCTTACATTCTTTAGTTCTCACCACAGACAAAAGGTGAGCCGAAAGAAGCATTCAAGAGCGGCGAATTATAGGGGTGTCTTTAAGACGAAAAAGCGCGGAAAAATGAAGCAAACTAAACTTATATCAGTTTTGTACGTACAATTTTTTAACTATCTTCTTGAATAAAAGTCAACAAAAATGGCAAATAAGACAGATTGTGAAAAATGTTTTTCTTTATAACCTTTCTCTAGATAATTCAATTTTTGAATTTCTAACCTAGAGGAATCTATTTTTTTATATTATCTATTTGATTTTAAATGTTCTTTAATGGAACTGAAAAATTGCAAAACTAGAGAACCAAAAGTTTAAAAATCATAAAAAATCCTTTTATTTCAGTGGAGTAAAGGATTTTTTGTGCTATACTAGATTACCTAATTTGATAATCTATTTTAATTATGAAAACGCCCCAGCTTCCTCCGCTCATCATTAAAAAGAGCCCTTCGGCTTTCTACGTTTACACCTACAAGAACA
>ERZ773245.1384-NODE-1384-length-17473-cov-3.677288_pt1 | contig 17473 bp, 13 predicted proteins | sample MGYA00580988_ERZ773245 | MGnify/ENA primary metagenome ERZ773245 (study PRJEB29015, sample SAMEA2737792) | human gut metagenome | biome: human gut; feature: human-associated habitat; material: faeces | place: China | collected 2012 ... | reverse complement strand
AGCTGATGGAGGACAACAGCCAGCGGGTCCTGGCCCAGGTGAACATGAACCTGGACGGCTATCTGCGGCGGATGATGCGGGTGTCCGACACCCTGTATTACCGGATCATCAAGAACACCGATCTGGAGGAGGGCTCCCTGGAGTCCGGCATGAGTCTTTTGTACGAGGAGAACCGGGAGTCCATCGTGTCCATCGCCGTGTTTGACGAGAAGGGCCGGCTGGTCTCCGCCGCGCCCCTGTCCGAGCTGAAGCCGGATGCGGAGCTTCGGGACAGCGGCTGGTTCCAGGCTGCCATCAAAAAGATGGAGAATTTCCACTTCTCCACCCCACACGTCCAGAACCTGTTCCAAGAGCAGGATGCCCGCTACCGGTGGGTGGTCTCCCTGAGCAGTCAGGTGCAGCTTACCCGGGGCGGGGCCACCGAGACGGGGGTGCTGCTGGTGGACATGAGCTTCGGCGGAATCGAGCAGATCTGCCGGGATGTACAGCTGTCCAACGGCGGTTACCTCTATCTCATCGACGGCTCCGGCGAGCTGATCTATCACCCGAGGCAGCAGCTGATCTACGCCGGCCTGCTGGAGGAGAACAACCGGGCGGCGGCGGGCTACTCCGACGGGAGCCACCGGGAGAGCTTTCAGGGGCGGGAGCGGCAGGTGACTGTTAAGACCGTGGGCTACACCGGCTGGAAGCTGGTGGGTGTGGTGCCTATGGAGGATCTGGAGGCGGACTCCCACCAAATGGTCTTGTTTGGACTGTCGCTGCTGCTGTTCTCCATCTTCCTGATGGCCTTTCTGAATTTCCGGATCTCCGCCCATATCTCTGACCCCATCCGCCGGCTGGAGCAATCCATCAAGGAGCTGGAGGCCGGCCGGGACAACGTGGAGATCGAGGAGCGGGGGTGCTATGAGGTGCAGCACCTGAGCCGGTCCATCCGGTCCATGGTGTCCACCATGCACCACCTGATGGACGACATCGTCCAGCAGGAGGCGCAGAAGCGGCGCTCGGAACTGGAGGTGCTCCAGTCCCAGATCAACCCCCACTTCCTGTACAACACCCTGGACTCGGTGATCTGGATGACGGAGGCCGGGCGGTATGACGAGGCAATCCAGATGGTGACCTCCCTGGCGCGTCTGTTCCGCATTTCCCTCAGCCGGGGGAGCAGCATCATCACCCTGGCAGATGAGCTGGAGCACGCCCGCCACTATATGAACATCCAGCAGATCCGGTATAAAAACCGCTTCACCACCGAGATCACGGCGGAGCCTGGCACAGAGGGGCTGTATACCCTGAAGCTGATCGTCCAGCCCATTCTGGAGAACGCCATCTATCATGGGATGTCCGCGGCGGAGGACGAGGGCGTCATCTCGGTCCGGGCCTACCGCCGGGGGGACGATCTGTTCATCGATGTGGAGGACAACGGCCTTGGGATGCGCCCCGAGGTGGCGGAGCAGCTGCTGGAGGAGCACCGGCCGGCCATCAACACCAAGGGCTCCGGCATCGGGGTGCGCAATGTCCACCAGCGGATCCAGCTCACCTTCGGACGGCAGTACGGGCTGACCATCCAGAGCGAGCCGGACGAGGGGACGCTGGTGCGGATCCATCTGCCGGCACTGGACGAGGAGGCGTCGCGGCCCTATCGGAAGGAGGCGGACTCGTGAAAGATCGGAGAAACGGGATCATCCAGCTGGCCATTCTGGTGGCGCTGGGGGCGGCGGTGCTGCTGTCCCTGGCGGCCCCGGATCTGGAGGGACGGGACCGCAGCCGGGAGCCGGTGGAGGTCTCTGTTCTGATCCGCAGTGCGGACAGCAGCCTTTGGGCCAATACCCGCCTGGGGATGGAGCAGGCGGCGGGCGATCTGGGGGCGGAGCTGCGATTCCTGACGCCTGGGGCGGACAATGACCGGGAGGAGCAGAAGGAACTCCTCCGCCGGGAAGTGGAGCGGGGGACCGACGCGCTGGTGCTGGCTCCGGTGGACCCGGCGGACCTGGGCGCGGAGTGGGAGACCCTGACGCGGGGCACCCCCACAGTGACCCTGGAGTCGGAACTGCCCGAAGCGGTGGCCCTGATCACACCGGACAATGAAGCGCTGGGCTGGGCGCTGGCCCGGCGGGCCCTGGAGGAGTACCGGGGCGGGACTGTCCTGCTTCTGGACTGCCTCCCGGAGAATACCGGGGTGCAGGCCCGGGTGGAGGCGGCGGAGGCCGCTCTGATCCGCGGCGGGGCCACGGTGCTCCGCTGGTCGGAGACCGGGGAGGAGGAGCTGATCCGCCTGGATGAGGAGGGGGCCCTGGCTCAGGTGGTCGCGCTGGAGATCGGGGCCACGGAGGCCGCGGCCCAGGCCAAGGAACGCGCCGGAAGCAGTGCGGCCCTCTACGGAGTGGGTGTGACCAGCCGGATCGCGGCCTGGCTGGAGCGGGGGACCATCTCAGCTGTGGCGGCCTGGAGTGAATACGCCGCGGGCTATCTGGCGGTCCAGCAGGCGGCGGGAGCGGCCCGGGAGAAGACCGAGCCGCTGACAGAGACACTGCCCTTTTCGGTGGTGGGAGGCGATGAGATCTATGAATCAGAGTATCAAAAGCTGCTGTTCCCGGTCATGTCCTGACCGGAGGCGGGCCGCCGTGCTCCCGGCGCTGCTGGCCTGCGTCCTTCTGTTCACCGGCTGCGAGAACCGGGATCCGGAGAAGACGGAGACCGTCCGGGTGGGCGTGGCCATCTATCAGCAGGACGACACCTTTATCTCCAATGTGGTCCAGGAGATGGAGCGTCTGGCCCGGGAGAAGGAGGGGGAGAGCCTGCTGAAGATCAACTTGAGCATCGCCGACGGCCAGAGCAACCAGACCCTCCAGATGGAGCAGGTGGACCGCTTTCTGGACTGGGGCTGCGATGTGCTGTGCGTCAACATGGTGGACCGCACCGCGGCGGCCGTGATCGTGGACAAAGCGGAGGAGGCCGGTGTTCCGGTGATCTTTTTCAACCGCCAGCCGGTGGAGGAGGACCTCCAGCGGTGGGAGAAAGCCTACTATGTGGGGCCCAGAGGGGAGCAGTCCGGGATCTTTCAGGGGCAGATCGTGTGGGCGCAGTGGCAGGAGGACCGGGAGCGGGTGGACCGGAACGGGGACGGTGTGCTCCAGTATGTGATGCTGGAGGGGGAGCCCAGCCACCAGGATGCCCTTCTGCGCACAGAGTATTCCATCAAGACCCTGACCAATGCCGGGGTTTTGGTGGAGAAGCTGGCCAGCGACACAGCAAACTGGAACCGGGGCCAGGCGGCGGCCAAGATGTCCCAGTGGCATCAGGAGTTTGGCAGTCAGATCGAGGCGGTCTTTGCCAACAACGACGACATGGCTCTGGGGGCCATCGACGTACTGCTGGAGGCGGGCGTGGCCCCGGAGGAGATGCCTGTGATCGTAGGCGTGGACGCCACCGCCCCGGCGCTGGAGGCCATGGCGGCGGGGACGCTCAGCGGAACGGTGCAGAACGCCAAGGAGATGCCCCAGGTCCTGATGGATCTGGCCCCGTCCCTGTACGCCGGGGAGGACCCGGCCCAGGCCGCCGATCTGACGGCAGAGCACTATGTCTGGCTCCCCTACCGGGAGGTCAACCGGGAAAATTTTCGGAGCTTCCAGGAGGAATGACCCTCCGGGGGCTTGCGCCGCCCCCGGTCCCGTGCTATGTTATTTTTAGTAAAAATAAAGGGAGGGGATCACCATGGCTACACTGCGGGAGCTGGCGGAGCGGACGGGCTACTCCGCCGCCACCATCTCCAGGATCCTGTCAGGCGATCCGGCGCTGTCGGTGAGTATGGAGGCCAGAAGAAAGGTGCTGGAGGAGGCGGGGCGGCTGAACTATACCGCTACCCGGAGCCGCAGGGGCCGGGCACCCAAGGGGGTGCTCCGGGTGGGAATCGCAGAGATGCTCACGCCGGCCCAGCAGCTGGAGGACCCCTTCTACCTCTATCTCAGCGGCTTTGTCCGCCAGGGATGTCTGGACCGGAAGTACACCGCGGTCCCCCTGGAGAGCCGGGGAGAGGGCTTCCTGCCTTCCGATCTTCCTGCCCCCGGAGGGGGGGCCGCTGGACGGCATGATCGCCATTGGAAAGTTCCGGCCGGGCCAGATCGAGGCGATGGAGGCGCTCTGCGCCCAGATCGTCTTTTTGAACTCCTCTCCCCGGGAGAGCCGGTTTGATTCGGTGGTGCTGAACTTTTCCCTGGGGATCTCCATGGCACTGGAGCATTTGGTGGAGCTGGGGCATCGGTCGGTGGGCTTTATCGGGCCGGAGTGGAAGCTGGATGACCTGGGACGCAGGGCGCCCGAGGTGCGCCGCCAGCTCTTTGCCCAGCAGATGGCGGCCCGGGGACTGGACTGCCGGGGCTGGCTGCTGGACTGCCCCATGGAGACGGAGGCGGCCGCCCGGGCGGTGGGGGAGCGCCTCTCCGGCGGCGGGAGCCGGCCCACGGCGCTGCTGGCGGCCAACGAGGAGACGGCCATCGGGGCCATCCGGGCCCTGCGGCTGGCCGGACTGGACGCGCCGAAGGATCTGTCAGTGGTCTCCTTCAACGACACGCCCCGCTCCGCCCTGGTGGAGCCGCCGCTGACGTCGGTGTCCGCCCATGTGGAGGAGATGGCGCGCACCGCCCTGCGGCTGCTGCGGGAGCGGGTGGCGCTCCCGGGGCGGGAGCCGGAGCGCACCGTGCCGCTGAAGGTGGTGGTGCCCTCCTCCCTGACTGTGCGGAGCAGCACCGGGCCTGTCCCGGCGGAATGACCAGAAACGCAGGGCGTTTTCTGTCAAAGCCGCCGAACTTTCAGAATCTGCGGAAGATGGATTGATTTTTAGTAAAAATAAATATACTGTGTAGTAGAAATGAGAAAGAGGTGACGTCTATGAGTTCCACGGGAGAGCTGCTGCGGAAGCTGCAGGAAGGCGAGGGGGACGAGGCGCTTCGGGGGCTGTACGCCCTGGATGGAAGCGAAGCCTCCCTGGAAAAGGGACGGGAGCGGGCGGTCCGGGTGGTCCGGGCTTTTGAGGCGGAGTTCGGAGCGCGGCCCCAGGCCGCCCTGTTCAGCGGACCGGGCCGGACGGAGATCGGCGGCAACCACACCGACCACCAGCATGGCCGCGTGCTGTGCGGCAGCGTGGATCTGGATATGCTGGCCTGCGCCGCCCCCAACGGGACGGATCTGGTCCGGATCCAGTCGGAGGGCTACCCCGCCCTGGAGGTGGACCTGCGGGATCTGAGGGTCCGGGAGGAGGAGAAGAACAGCTCCCCCGCCCTGGTGCGGGGGGTGGCGGCCCGGCTGGCGGAGCTGGGCTGCCGTCCGGCGGGCTTTGACGCCTATGTCACCTCCACGGTGCTGTCTGGCTCCGGCCTGTCCTCCTCCGCCGCCTATGAGATCCTGGTGGCTACCATCATAGACTGCTTCTTCGGCGGCGGGACCCTGGATCCGGTGGAGCGGGCCAAGGTGGGGCAGTACGCGGAGAACGTCTACTTCGGCAAGCCCTGTGGGCTGATGGACCAGATGGGGTCCTCGGTGGGCGGCGCGGTGGCCATCGACTTTGCCGACCCGGCCGCCCCTGTGGTGCAGAAGGTGGAGTATGACTTTGCCCGGTCGGGCCATGCTTTGTGCATCGTGGACACCGGCTCCTGCCACGCGGACCTCACCGATGACTATGCGGACATCACCCGGGAAATGGGGGCGGTGGCCGCCCACTTCGGCAAAAAGTTTTTGCGGGATGTGGATGAGGGGGACTTCCGGGCCGCCCTGCCCCAGCTGCGGGAGGAGTGCGGCGACCGGGCGGTGCTCCGGGCCATGCACTTCTTTGAGGAGGACTGCCGGGCGGAGCAGGAGGCCCAGGCCCTGGAGCGGGGCGACTTTGACGCCTTCCTGGCCCTGGTGGACCAGTCTGGGCTGTCCTCCGCCCTGAACCTGCAAAACACCTGGTCGGCGGCCGCCCCTCAGCAGCAGGCCATCCCGGTGGCCCTGGCCGTGGGGCGGGAGCTGCTGGGCGGCTCCGGCGCTATCCGGGTCCACGGCGGCGGCTTTGCCGGTACCATTCAGGCCTTCGTCCCCAACGGGAAGCTGGAGACCTTCCGGCGGGGGATGGAGGAACTGCTGGGCCCGGGGATGTGCCACATCCTGCACATCCGGCCCCAGGGCGGCTGTGTGGTCTTGAAATAACGTTAGGCGGAACAGCGGAATAGAAAGGACGGAATGAAGAATATGGCGATTTTAGTGTTGGGCGGAGCCGGCTATATCGGTTCCCATACTGTGTACGAGCTCATCGACGCCGGCCGGGACGTGGTGGTGGCGGACAACCTGCTCACCGGCTTCCGGGCCGCCGTGCATCCCAAGGCCCGCTTCTATGAGCTGGACATCCGGGACCGGAAGGCTCTGGACCAGCTGTTTGAGCAGGAGAAGATCGAGGGCGTCATCCACTTCGCCGCCTCCTCCCAGGTAGGCGAGTCCATGAGCGATCCTCTGAAGTACTATGACAACAACCTGGGCGGCACCATCTGCCTGCTGGAGTCCATGGTGGCCCACGGGGTGGACAAGATCGTGTTCTCCTCCACCGCCGCCACCTACGGCGAGCCGGAGCGTGTCCCCATCCTGGAGACAGATAAGACCGTCCCCACCAACTGCTATGGAGAGACCAAGCTGGCCATGGAGAAGATGATGTCCTGGACCAGCCGGGCCCACGGCCTGCGGTATGTGGCCCTGCGGTACTTCAACGCCTGCGGCGCCCACCCCTCCGGCGCCATCGGCGAGGCCCACGCCCCGGAGACCCATCTGATCCCCCTGATCCTCCAGGTGCCCAACGGCCAGCGGGAGAAGATCTCCATCTTCGGCGACGACTACGCCACCAAGGACGGTACCTGCGTCCGGGACTATATCCACGTCACGGACCTGGCTCAGGCCCACATTCTGGCCCTGGACTACCTGCTGAAGGGCGGGGACAACAACGTGTTCAACCTGGGCAACGGGGTGGGCTTCACCGTCAAGGAGGTCATCGATGTGGCCCGGAAGGTCACCGGCCATCCCATCCCCGCGGAGATCTCCCCCCGGCGGGCGGGCGATCCCGCGCAGCTGGTGGCCTCCTCGGACAAGGCCAAGGACGTTTTGGGCTGGAAGCCCCAGTATGCCGGCCTGGAGACCATTGTCTCCTCCGCCTGGGCGTGGCACAAGGGCCATCCCCATGGCTTTGCGGACTGAGGGGCGGGTGTGGCGACAATGATCGACGAAGCCGTTTCCAAGCTGGTCACCTACGCCCTGCGCACCGGGCTGATCCAGGAAAATGAGACCGTCTGGGCGGTCAACACCGTGCTGGACGCCCTGAAGCTGGACAGCTATACCGACCCCGGGAAGGAGTGGGAGGAGCTGGAGCTGGCCCCCATTTTGGAGGAGCTGCTGGACGACGCCCACGCCCGGGGCGTGCTGGCGGAAAACTCGGTGGTCTACCGGGATCTGTTCGACACCGGGCTGATGGGCCGCCTCACCCCCCGGCCCGCTCAGGTCATTGAGACCTTCCAGTCCCTGTACCGGGAGGACCCCAAGCGGGCGACGGACTGGTACTATAAATTCAGCCAGGACACCAACTATATCCGCCGGGACCGCATCGCCCGGGATATGCAGTGGAAGGTCTCCACAGAGTACGGGGAGCTGGACATCACCATCAACCTGTCCAAGCCGGAGAAGGACCCCAAGGCCATTGCCGCCGCCCGGAACCTGCCGGCCTCCAACTACCCCCGGTGCGCCCTGTGCGCCGAGAACGAGGGGTACGCCGGCCGGGTGAACCACCCCGCCCGGCAGAACCACCGCATCGTCCCCATCACCATCAACGGCTCCCCCTGGTTCATGCAGTACTCCCCCTATGTCTACTACAATGAGCACTGCATCTGCCTGAACAGCGTCCACACCCCCATGAAGATCGACCGGGCCTGCTTTGGCAAGCTGCTGGACTTTGTGGGGCAGTTCCCCCACTACTTCGTGGGCTCCAACGCCGACCTGCCCATTGTGGGCGGCTCCATTCTGGCCCACGACCACTTCCAGGGCGGCCGCTACACCTTCGCCATGGAGAAGGCCCCCGTGGAGACTCCTGTGACTTTCCCTGGCTTTGAGGACGTCCAGGCCGGCATCGTCAAGTGGCCCATGTCGGTGATCCGGATCCGCTCCGCCCAGGCGGGGCGGCTGGTGGAGCTGGCCGACCGGATCCTGGCCTCCTGGCGGGGCTATACCGACGAGGAGGCGGTGATCCTGGCCGAGACCGGCGGCGTCCCCCACAACACCATCACCCCCATCGCCCGGATGCGGGACGGCAAGTTCCAGCTGGATCTGGTGCTGCGCAACAACATCACCACGCCGGAGCATCCGCTGGGCGTCTATCACCCCCACGCAAAGCTCCACCACATCAAAAAGGAGAACATCGGCCTCATCGAGGTCATGGGTCTGGCCGTTCTGCCCAGCCGCCTGAAAGCCGAGATGACCGATGTGGAAGCCGCCCTCGTGGCCCACGCCCCCGCCGCTGAGTACGGCGAGAACATCCAGAAGCACGCTGAGTGGGCGATGGACATCCTCGCCCGCCATCCGGAGCTGAACGCCGAAAATGTCCACACCATCGTGCAGGACGAGATCGGCCATGTCTTTGCCGAAGTCCTCGTAGACGCCGGCGTCTACAAGATGGACACGGCAGGCCGCGCAGGCTTTGAGCGATTCTTAGCAAGTATCTGAGCATAAAAAGGAATGCCTCCCCGGCGGGGAGGCATTCCTTTTTCGTTTATTGTTTGCCCAGCTGCCAGAACGCAACGGCGCTGGCGGCAGCGACATTCAGCGAATCGACGCCGTGGGACATGGGGATCTTGACCGTGTAGTCGCAGGAAGCGATGGTGCCGGCGGCGAGGCCGTCACCCTCAGTGCCAAGCACGATGGCAAGCTTCGGCTCAGCGGCAAGGGCGGGGTCGTCGATGCTGACCGAGCGGTCGCTCAGTGCCATGGCAGCGGTCTTGAAGCCCAGCGCGTGGAGCTGGGCACTGCCGTTTTCCGGCCAGTCGGCAGGACAGGTGCCGATCTGCGCCCACGGCACCTGAAACACGGTGCCCATGCTTACCCGCACCGCGCGGCGGCACAGCGGATCGCAGCAGGAGGGGGTAATGAGCACTGCGTCCATGTTCAGCGCGGCAGCGCTGCGGAAGATGGCGCCCACGTTGGTGGAATCTACGATGCCCTCCAGCACAGCTACCCGGCGGGCGTGAGCGCACACCTGCTCCACCGTGCGGGGCGCAGGACGGCGGAAGGCGCACAGCACGCCCCGGGTCAGCGCAAAGCCGGTGAGCTGTGCCAGCAGCTCCCGGTCAGCGGTATATACCGGCACATCGCCGCAGCGGGTCAAAATCTCCTGTGCCGGGCCGTTGATCTGCTTGCGCTCCATCAGCAGGGAAAGAGGCTGGTATCCGGCGTCCAGCGCCCGGGCGATCACCTTGGGGCTTTCGGCGATAAAGATGCCCTTTTCCGGCTCCAGTCGGTTGCGCAGCTGCGCCTGCGTGAGCCGAGCGTAGATGTCCAGCTCCGGGGCGGTAAGGTCGGTGATCTCATGAATGACAGGCATGGAAAGACTCCTTTGAAATGAAGTTTTTTCTATTGTAGCACAAGCCGGGCCGGAATGCAAAATCCCTGCTGCACACAGAGCACAGCAGGGATTTGAATGCGGAATAGTTTACTCAGAGCGCAGCGCTTTGACAGGGTTGCTCTTTGCGGCGCTGCGGGCGGGGATCACGCCGCCCAGCATGGTAAGCAGGGTGGCCAGAACGATCAGGATCAGCGCAGCCTGCGGCGGCAGCGAGGCTACCACGTTCACATCGCCCGCGATGTGGTGGATGAGCATATTGCCGGGGATGAGCAGCAGCAGGCAGAGCACCACGCCCATCACGCCGGAACACAGGCCGATGATAAAGGTCTCGGCGTTGAACACCTGCGAGACGTTGTGCTTGGAGGCACCGATGGCGCGCAGAATGCCGATCTCCTTGCGGCGCTCCAGCACGCTGATATAGGTGATGACGCCGATCATGATGGAGGACACCACCAGCGAGATCGCCACAAAGGCCACCAGCACATTGCTGACCATGCCCACGATTTCGGTGACCGAGTTCATCAGAGTGCCCACCATATCGGTATAGTGGATCACCTTATCCTCTTCGCCCTGCTGCCGCATGGAGGCGTTGTAGGCGTCCAGCTCGTTCACCACCTGCGCCTTGGTGTCAAAGCTGTTGGGGTAGATATAGATGGCATCGGGCTTTGCGTAGTCCACATAGCCGATGTCGTCCAAAATCTTTTCGTAGCTGGAAGCGGAGGAAAGCAGGGTACTTTTGATCATCTCGGTCAGGTCGGAGCCGGTCATGTTGATCTGAATGGCCTGCTGGAACACAGCGGGGTCGATCTTGAGTGCGCTTTCCACCTGCGTGCTCAGCTGCGCAATATTGCTCTGGATGGCCTGCGCGATCTTCTGCTCCAGCTGCCCGGCCAGCTTCTGGATGGCGGGACCCATCTGCTCCTGCAAAGCGGCGGTGAGCTGGGTCTGCAGCGCCTCGCCCAGCTGGACGGAGTAGGTCTCCATCACGGTCTGCAGATTTTGCTGAAGGGTACCGGCAAACTGCTCCTCCAGTCCGGAGGTGTCCAGCAGATCACCCATGGATTCGGCAAGCAGCGTCTGGAAGGCCTCGGTCTGCATATAGGAGGAAAAACCGATCTTATCCAGATTCAGCAGGCCGTTGCTGATGAGATAGCGCTTGTAGCCGTTCATGATCTTTTTCATCAGCGTCTGTAAGCCGTCCTGAGAGATATTCAACTCTATGCCGTCGAACAGCTCGCTCATGTCCATCTCCATGTCCGGCAGCGGCAGCCCGCTGAGGTCCAGCTTGAAGCTGGAAGGGTCGATGAGGGTGGCAAGATCGAAGGAATCATCGGTCAGGTCGAATGCGCCGTCCAGATCAAAGTGCAGGGCGCTGGTGTCGAACTGGAAAGCGTCCTTGAGGGCGTCCGTGTCCACCGAGAACAGAGACGCGATGTCCAGCATATTGTTGCTGGCAGCGTCGAAGGGCTCGCCGGTCAGCACGTTGATGTCCGGGTCTGCCAGCTGCTGGCGCACGATCTCGCTGTTGGCCGCCTGATCAATGACGTAATAGGTCAGGTCGTGCAGGTAGTCCAGACCGCTGTGCAGGATAGTGGAGGTGGCGTCTGCCTTGGGCTGCACGATGCCGACAATGGTCAGCTCCTCGCTGTCGGCCACCAGCTGCTGCATGTAAGCTTCATCATTCAGCTTGCTCAGCCAGATATTGTGCTCAGTGTCGTAGACATAGCAGTCGGCCTTGTTGACAAGCTTGAAGGTCATGCCCAGAAAATCGTCATAGGTATAGGTGCCGTAGTCCGTGGGCAGGTCGATCTTCTGGTTCTGCGCATACTGCTGTAAGATCTTGTCCAGCTCGGCCTGATCCCGCAGACCCATGGCGTACAGCGCATAGTCCGAAACGCTACCGTCCGCGTTCAGGGTCAGCACCAGCTCGTTGTACTTTTCCGGCCAGCGGCCGGCCTTGACATCATACTGATCCTCGTACAGGGCGGGGGTCTCGGCCATTTCGCAGAACACATAGGGGCTGGCCATGGAGGTCATAAGGCTGGTCACCGAGGTGTTCTCACTGGCGATATCGGAAAATGTGGTGTCCGGGTTCAGCTTCTGCACGGTGCCGTCCGGGTTCTGGCGGTAGATCAGCGGATCAGGGGTGTAGGTGTATTCCACCGTGGCGTTGTCCCGGATGGTACAGGCGTCACTGTCCAGATATGCCTTCAGCGAGCGCAGATCGTTGCTGGCAGCGCCGATGTTCAGTTGAGACAGCAGCTGTCTCACCGTGACCATGCCCTCCGGCGCGGAGGAGGAGCCGGACGAGACGCTGGTGTAGGTGTCCGGGTCCATCATGCTGGCCAGATCTACGCCGGTGCTGCTGATCTGCAGCGGGTAGGCGGCCAGCGTGGATTTTTCCATGTTGCTGATATAGCGGCTCACACCGTTGGAAAGGGAAAGGATCAACGCAATGCCGATGATACCGATGGAACCGGCAAAGGCGGTGAGCAGGGTGCGTGCCTTTTTGGTGAGCAGATTGTTGAAACTGAGGGAAAGGGAGGTGAGCAGGGACATGGAGGAGTGCCCCATGTTCCGGTGCACGGGGGCAACGGCAGCAGCCTCGTCCTCGGGTTCGTAGGGCATGGTGTCGGAGCGGATCACGCCGTCCTTCAGCTTTACGATGCGGGTGGCGTAGCGCTCGGCAAGCTCCGGGTTGTGGGTGACCATGACCACCAGACGGTCCCGCGCCACTTCCTTGAGCAGTTCCATCACCTGAATGCTGGTCTCGCTGTCCAGTGCGCCGGTGGGCTCATCGGCCAGCAGGATGTCGGGGTTGTTCACCAGCGCACGGGCAATGGCTACGCGCTGCATCTGCCCGCCGGACATCTCGCCGGGGTGCTTGTGCAGCTGGTTGCCCAGCCCTACCTGCTCCAGTGCTGCGGCGGCACGGCGGCGGCGCTCGGCCTTGGAAACGCCTGAAATGGTCAGTGCCAGCTCTACGTTGCCCAGCACGGTCTGGTGGGGGATCAGGTTATAGCTCTGGAACACAAAGCCGATGGTGTGGTTCCGGTAGGAGTCCCAGTCGCGGTCGGTGTATTTTTTTGTGGAGATGCCGTTGATGACCAGATCGCCGCTGTCGTAGCGATCCAGACCGCCGATGATGTTCAGCAGGGTGGTCTTGCCGGAGCCGCTGGGGCCAAGAATGGCCACAAATTCGTTGTCCCGCAGGTTCAGACTGACGTTGTTCAGTGCGTGCTGCACCAGCTCGCCGGTCTTATATTCTTTGTTGATCTGTTTGAGCTTGAGCATAAATGTGCCTTTCCGGTACTGCGCCGCCGGGCGCTGCTGCCTGTGGTTTGAAATTCGGAAATGTTTGCAGACAATATCTAATTTAGTTTAGCAAATAAAAATGAAAAAACCGTGAAATCACCTGCGGAACGGATGAAGCTGCGGAGCTTTTGCGTCTGAGCAGCGGTTTTGCCGGAAGGACGGGGCAAAAAAGAAAAGCGGAAAAAGATACCAGTTGAATTTACAAGCTGAACGTGATATTCTAAAGCTGACAGACAGGCTGCGCCGGAAAAAACGGCGTTATATTACCTGAAAGGCTGTCGGAACAACACTTCTTTAGGATTGTAACGGTTTCTCCTACCTTATAAAATATACTTCATAAAATAGCAAAAGGATAAACAAGGCAGAAAAAATTTGGCCCTTGTAGTAAGGAGGAACTGAAATGGAACGTACATTTTCACCTATGATCCGGCAGTATTCTGCCATTGATGGTTTGCAGCAGGCGTATACGCTGGTGTATGCCATGGAGGTAGAGGGCACACAAGGCTGCCGGCTGACCCTGTGCCAGATCGGCAGCCGACAGCAGATCGTCAGTCAGCATGTTGCGGCAGCGCCGGAGTTCTGTTACCGGCTCCTGCGCTACTTGTGTGAAAATGGAGTTCAGCCGGAGCTCTGGCGGGATGCGGTCACAGACCTGACAGCTGCCGGGCTGGTAGGCGAGAAAGGCGGCGCATGGCGTGAACAGTGAGCGAACAGCCCAACTGCAAGTCGCCCTTGCAAGCTATGATCTGAAAGAACTGCGTGTCCAGAAGCGTTATTTGCAGGAGCAGGGAACCGCCATTGACTGCACCTGCTTTTGCAGCGGCGAAAAGCTGCTGGCACAGCTGCGGCAGGGTGTCCGTTATGATGCCGTGGTGCTTTGCAGCGAGCTGACGGATCTGCCTGCGGAGCAATTTGTCCGGCAGTTTTATCAGCTGAAGGAGCGGCCGATGCTTCTGATACAGAGCCATGGCCGCAGCAGCGGCACGGCGTTGCAAAAGCTCCGCGAGGGGTGCTACTGCGTAGAGGGCACCGAGCTGAAAAGGCTGCTGTGGCAGCTTTACCGGATGCCCGGGCGGCAGAACCGGCAGCTGGAGCAGCGGTGCAGCCAGCTGTATGCGGCGTGGGGCATCCCGCAGGGGGATGTCAACGCCGGATATCTATCCTGCGCGGTCGGCATCGCATGCAGCACCAGCCAGAAGCTGGCGATCCGCAAGGAGATCTTGCAGGCGGTGAGCGAGCAGTTTGATACATCGGTCGCTGCCGTGGAAAGCGGCATCCGCCGGATGGTGGATCAGCTGGAGGAAAAGCCGCCTCTTGCGTGGCTGGCGTTTAAGGCCGATACAAGGCTGGGCAGCGGCAAACCCACCACCGGCAAGCTGATCTACGCGGTCAGGGACGTTGTGTTGCGGCAAAAAGTGCCATCCCCCCGCCTGTAAGGCTTGCACACGGCTTTGGAACACGGCGGCGTTCCTTTAGAAAAATGGCATCGCCCGGGGAGGCAGAGCAATGGAGCAGCAAAAGACAGAAACGCGGTCTATCACCGCAGAGCAGCGCAAGCGGGTCGAGGAGGTCTGCTTCCGTTCGCTGGCGCTGATCGGACGCAACTGTGAATATCTGGAGCAGCATTTTGACCGCACCGGTGCAGACACGTCTACCCGGCAGGCGGTGGCAGATATCGACACCGCTGCCATGCAGCTGGACCGCACCCTCAGCGAGGCGATCACCCTGCTGGAGTTTCTGCACGAGGACACAAAGCCGCAGCTGTACCCCATTGATCTGTGTGAGCTTTTGCAGCAGGTGTCGGCGCAGTCTGATATGATCCGGGCGCAGCTTGGGGTGGATATCCGGCTGGACTACGGCGGGTGCACCACCTGCTGTGTAATGGCAGACCGCAGAGATGCGGAGCTGCTGTGCCTGCATCTGCTCTCCAATGCCCTGCGCGCCAGCCGGGAGGGCGGCAGCGTCTGTATCGCGCTGCGCCGCACCGAGAGCGACTGGCAGCTGACCGTCACCGACGATGGCTGCGGTCTGCCCGGTGAGGATGTACAGGCAGCGCTGGAAAACCGCCGCAGCTTTCTGGGCGGGGCGCAGCTGGGACTGCTGCTCTGCCGGGAGTGCTGCCGCCGGATGGACTGGAGCTTACAGCTGGAGCCTGCGCCCGAAAAGGGCACACAGGCTGTGGTGAGCATTCCGCTGTACACGGGCGAAAGCCGCCCCGATGGCACGGTGGAGCTGCGCACCAGCTCGGAGACCGAGCAGGAGCAGCGCAAGTATCATCTGCGTGCCATGCTGGTGCGGGAGATGCGCACCATGCCGGAGCGCGGCGACCCGGAAGACGAATTTTGATAAGGTGGCAAGGCCGCTGCACAGCGTTTTGTGCGGCGGCCTTGTTATTTTGCGCCCGGTGCTTTCCTGCAAGCGCAAAGCATGGTATACTGAATGCTGAAAACAAAAGCTTGGAGGAGCAACAATGACAAACAAGAAGCTGAACTACCCTGCAATTGCCAAGGAGATGGCCATCCTGACCGGGGCCGTTGCCATTCTTGCGGCGGCGGTCTATTTTTTTCTGGTGCCCAGTCATACATCCGTCAGCAGTATTTCCGGCCTTGGCATCGTGCTTTCTAATTTTGTGCCGCTGCCGCTTTCGGCTATTACTATGGTGCTGAACATCGTGCTGCTCATCATCGGGTTTTTTACCTGCGGCAGGGAGTTTGGCGCAAAAACCGTGTATACCAGCGTGATGCTGCCGGTGTTTCTGGGGCTTTTCGAGCGGCTGTTCCCGGATTTTGGCTCCATGACCGATAGTCAGGAACTGGATGTGCTGTGCTATATTCTGGTGGTCAGCGTGGGTCTGAGCATCCTGTTCAACCGCAACGCATCCTCCGGCGGGCTGGATATCGTGGCAAAGATCATGAACAAGTACCTGCACATGGAATTGGGAAAAGCCATGTCTCTGTCGGGAATGTGTGTGGCGCTTTCCGCGGCCCTGGTCTACGATAAAAAGACCGTGGTGCTGAGTATCCTCGGTACTTACTTCAACGGCATCGTGCTGGACCATTTCATCTTTGATAACAGCATCAAACGCCGCGTCTGCATCATCACCGAAAAAGAGGAGGCGCTGCGTCAGTTCATCCTCCATGACCTGCACAGCGGTGCGACCATGTACGAGGCCATCGGTGCATACAATCTGGAAAAGCACAACGAGATCATTACCATCGTGGACAAGAGCGAATATCAGAAGCTGATGAACTTTATCAACCGGGAAGACCCCAAGGCTTTTGTTACCATTTACAATGTGTCCAGCATGCAGTATCAGCCCAAGATCTGATCGGCGGAGAGCTGCGTGGTATACTCCGTTCGGAAAGATCAAAGCGCATGGAGGTAAAAAGCATGCTGACCTATACCTATGTTTCAGAGGGGACGTTTGCCCTGATGGAAAAACCAAAGCCGGTGCTGCAGCACGAGCGGGACGCCATTGTAAAGGTGACCCTTGCCAGCATCTGCTCCAGCGACCTGCACATTAAGCATGGCAGCGTGCCCCGGGCGGTGCCCGGCATCACCGTAGGGCACGAGATGGTGGGCATCGTAGAAGAAGTGGGCAGTGCGGTGACCAATGTGAAACCCGGCGACCGGGTGACGGTGAACGTGGAGACCTTCTGCGGAGAGTGCTTTTTCTGCAAAAAAGGCTTTGTGAACAACTGCACCGATCAAAACGGCGGCTGGGCGCTGGGCTGCCGCATCGACGGCGGGCAGGCCGAGTATGTCCGGGTGCCCTTTGCGGATCAGGGACTGAACAAGATCCCGGACGGCGTTACCGATCGGCAGGCGCTGCTGGTGGGCGATGTGCTGGCCACCGGCTTTTGGGCGGCACGCATCTCGGAAATCACCCCCGAGGATACCGTGCTGATCCTCGGTGCAGGGCCGACCGGCATCTGCACGCTGCTGTGCGTCATGCTGCACAGCCCCAAGCGCATCATCGTCTGTGAAAAGGACGCAAGCCGCCTGCAGTTCATCCGTCGGCACTACCCGCAGGTGCTCACCGTGCAGCCGGAGGACTGCGCCGCCTTTGTGCGCGCCAACAGCGACCACGGCGGGGCAGATGTGGTGCTGGAAGTGGCAGGGGCGGACACTACCTTCCGGCTGGCGTGGGAGTGCGCAAGACCCAACGCCATCGTGACCGTGGTGGCGCTGTACGACAAGGCACAAACCCTGCCGCTGCCGGAGATGTACGGCAAAAACCTTACCTTCAAGACCGGCGGCGTGGACGGCTGCGATTGTGAAGAAACGCTGCGTCTCATCGCAGAAGGCAAGATCGATACCGAACCGCTCATCACCCACACCTACCCCCTGCGCCGGATCGCAGAGGGCTACGAGCTGTTTGAAAAGAAACGGGACGGCGTGATCAAGGTGGCAGTGGAGTGCTGACGGTCTGCGCCAAGGCACAACGCACATAAGGTGGCCCCGGAGAGCTGTAACAAGCCCTCCGGGGCCATTTTTGTTCCTGGCATCTTTTCCGCAGCGGCAAGGCGTGGTAGAATA
>ERZ773245.1379-NODE-1379-length-17512-cov-12.991465_pt1 | contig 17512 bp, 15 predicted proteins | sample MGYA00580988_ERZ773245 | MGnify/ENA primary metagenome ERZ773245 (study PRJEB29015, sample SAMEA2737792) | human gut metagenome | biome: human gut; feature: human-associated habitat; material: faeces | place: China | collected 2012 ... | reverse complement strand
ACAACTATCAATAACGATAAATAAGAAAATGGGTGTAACTCAATAGGTTACACCCATTTTTGTTTTGGTTAATCTTTGTATAATTACCGATTTCTTCCGATTTTTATCTTATATTTGTACCATATTTGGAACGCGACCTAATTTCTGACAAGGTGCGACTTATCCATACTTATTCATACGTAACCCAACTTAATACGGTACAACATGCCAGCAGCTAAGTTTGAGATTAAACGGAAGTGTCAGTATTGCGGTGATACGTTCATCGCAAAGACTCTTGATTCGAAGTATTGTTCTCGTCGATGCTCTCAGAGGGCTTATGATCAAAGAGAGGCTGTCAAAAAGAGGATGAGCCAGCTGAATGACATCGTAGAGAATATTCCTTATGCCAGAGATTATATCTCTGTTCAAGAAGCTGTTGCCATGTTTGGTATCAGCAGGGATACGATTTACCGATTGATAAGAAAGGGCGTTTTACCCGCAGTCAACATTGGGCAACGTCTAACGCGTGTCAACAAGTCGGTACTGCTGGATAAGGTTCCACTTCGCACGGAGCCCATTGATAGAAGTAAGCCTTTACCCAAGTCTTACCATTTGGAACCCGAGGACTGTTACACCATTGGCGAAATCTCAAAGACTTATGGTATAGACGACAGCACGGTCTATACACATATACATAAGTATTCCATCCCTACTCGGCAGATAGGCAACTTTGTCTATGCGCCAAAAGAAGATATTGATCACCTTTATAAAGATGTTGTGAAGTCATGAAGAAACCACTCCCCAACACCAAGTGCACAGTAAAGCTCCGCAAGTCGGAGTATCGTGAAGAATGGTATCTCATCATTGAGAGCTACCCAGTATTTGCCTATCCCGGGGCTAAGCCGTCGCGGCACAAAGAGGCATTGAACCGTACCATCACGACCCCAGTATGGGATAAGGGCCGACCATCACGGCCTAATGCCGACGGTTCTGTGTCGTACAAACCCAAGCGGGACATCAACGGTGTCATCGTATGCCGTTCGGATATGGATAATGAGGCGTGCCGCTATGCCGACAAGGTGAGAGCCTTGAGACAGCGTGAATACGACAATGCAGCACTCTATACGGACAACGAGGCAGAGCAGGCAGCACAAAACGAGCGGTCGATGCAAAACTTCATTCCTTACTTCAAACAGGTTTCCGAGAAAAGGCACCGGAACAGCTCCGACTCTATCATTACCAACTGGGGACGTGTCTATGAGTTGCTGAAGGTTTATGCTAATGGCGACACAATACTCTTCAGGGATATTGACCTGGGCATGATAGAGAACTTCAAGTTCTTCATACTGTATGCTCCTATGGGTGGCAATAAGTCAGGTACGATATCGCAGAACACGGCCTCTACTTATTTTGCCATCTTCAAGGCAGGACTGAAGCAGGCTTTCGTGGATGGCTACCTCACCGTGGACCTTGCCGCTAAGGTGAAGGGCATTCCCGAGCAGGAAAGTCGGCGCGAACATCTTACCCTTGATGAACTCAACACCCTTGCACACACCCCCTGCGACATACCTGTCATCAAACGGGCTGCACTTTTCTCCGCTCTTACCGGCCTTCGTCATGTTGATATAAAACTAATGACGTGGCAGGAAGTGGTAGAAGATGGTAATCGTTATAGGCTCGACTTCACACAGCGTAAGACGCATGGTGTGGAGTACATGCCTATATCCGCTCAGGCCCGTCAGTTATGTGGAAAACGGCAGGAAGGCAACAAACTGGTTTTTGAAGGCTTGCCAGATCCTTCTTGGATTTCTAAGCCGCTGCAACGGTGGATCCAATCAGCCGGCATCACCAAGCATATCACATTTCACTGCTTCCGTCACACCTACGCCACGTTGCAGCTGGCCAATGGTACCGACATCTATACGGTTAGCAAGATGCTTGGACATACCAACGTGAGAACAACGCAACTATATACCAAGGTGGTCGATAAAAAGAAAGAGAATGCTGCGAATGCTATCAAGATTGACCTTGACTTAACAAAATCATAAAATTTACCACACATGGCAAACCTTATTGAAGAGATAACCAATCGCCTGCTATTGGTGAACAGAACGATACTTTCCAAGAAAGCACCCGAAGAAATCGTATTCGAGGATGCTTCTGTCCTCGGGGAGTTCTTTGCTGATTTCCAATATACGAACCATCTGATTGATGCTGCGGAGAAACAGGCGCAAGAGGAGATACATGCCCTTATCAAATGCAACGGGAAACTGCTGGATGCCATTTCTGCTTTCAGATCATTGGACCTTCAGATTTGGAAACAGGTGGATTATAAGCGTATTGCGAAGGAACGTGATGACATCAATCTGAAAGAATTGAGAGTAGTGGAGGAGGCTGCAACAAAGCTTTGGATACAATATCAGTCAGAGAGCAACCGACTGGACATGATGCCTTTCGACACACCGGAATTCATCCAGTTGGACAAGAAGTGCGATCAGAGTAGAGAAGATTATTACAAGGCTCATGAGTTGGCGGAGAAACAATTTGACATATACAGGAAAGTGATGGATAGGTGTGCCCATGTGTACTACTTTGAGATACAGTTCCTGGAAATCTTGATTGATAAGATAGCACACATAGCACAGTCGATTATGGCAGATGCTAAGCGAATGGAAAAGGAGGTCGGCACATGAATAACGAGATTCTCCTATTGAAGGAAACAGCGAAGTTGAAAGACATCGTTGACTTGGGCGTTTGCGTTGCTATCTATCAGACCTGTAATGGTCGCCAGTTTCGGGATATGCCGGGAAGTGTCTTTGTCAACTTCATGAATTTGCAGGTGGCTAAAGATGTAGTGTGTCCGCTGCCCCGTGAGAATCAAAGAATCTGCTATATGATCTATGCGGTATCCCTCACCATTACTCCTGCCAACTATGCCCGCCATTGGGTCTTGGGTGTGCTGGAAGTATGTGGTATTGCTGCCGACTACTACGAAAAGCATCATAAGGATTTCCTTAGTGTTACAGCCTCAGAAAAGAACAAAATGTTCGTTGAGCAGATAAAGGAAGCCATAAAGAGAGCCTTATAAGGACTAAAGCCACAGAAAAAAGGCATACTTCCACAATCCTTATACATATTAACAAATATCGGATATGCTAACTGCTCATTATCAAGTAGTTGGTATATCCGTTTTTTTTATATTCCCACAAAAAGCCACACAGAGCCACACAAAGGCATCGCTAATTTTGCATACAGAGATTTACTAATTAAAAGGATAAAATCATGATGCAAAATCAGATTACATTCAACGACATGCCCCAATTGATGGTGGATATGATTGAAAAGCTCAAAGAGTTAGGTGAGAAGGTGGATAAGCTGATGCCTTCCGAGAAATCAACCGAGCCACAATGGTTCAATGTGTCGGCCTTGATAGACTACCTGCCCAACCATCCCGCTGAGCAGACCATCTATGGCTGGACCAGTGCCAAGAAGATTCCCTTCCATAAGAGAGGGAAGAGCATCCTCTTCAACAAAGCAGAGATAGATGAGTGGCTCAACAATAGTACTCATCACAAGTCGGTCCAGGACCTGGAGCGTGATGCTATGTCTTACATCAATAACAAGCGAAATGGGCTCGCCAAGAAAGGAGGCTGGAGATGAACTTAAGAAACTGTATCAATGGCCTCTACGACTTGGATAGCAAGCGATACGTAGAATATGTCGTAAAGCATGAGAAGGTCGAGGATCCTTCTCCTTCCTCATTGTCAGCAAACCGTGTGAAGATGCTTGGCATAGAGTTGGGGAGAGCCCAGCAAAATGCTGATGGCATACCTTCCAACGTGGGAGTATTGTCCATTAAGAGCGTTAATCAGGCTATGAGCGAGGCCAGCCTGCGGAGCAACCCGAAGGAGTTGTTCGGTCCATTTTGGTTTGAAGGGGAGATAGGATGCCTCTTTGCCGACTCCAATGCCGGTAAGAGTATTCTTGCTGTGCAGATTGCAGAAGAGATAGCGAAGAGCTATAAGGTCCTCTACTTTGATTTTGAACTTTCCGACAAGCAGTTTCAACTACGCTATACAGACAATCAGGGCAACTTACACCATTTCCCGCCAACGCTGTATCGAGTGTCGCTGGAGCCTGACAATCTCGCTAATCTCGATATACCCTTTGAGGATGCTGTGATCCGAGATATTGAAAAGGCAGCCGTTGCTTGTGAGGCCAACATCATCATTATCGACAACATTTCCATCCTGTGCATGCAGATGGAGAAAGGTGATGACGCTGCCAAACTGGTTCAAAATCTCAGAGCATTGAAGAACAAATATGGCTTCTCCATACTGATTATAGCACACACGCCAAAGCGTGACATGAGCCGTATCATCACGCAGAACGATTTGGCAGGTTCGAAGAAGTTGTTTAACTTCATCGACAGTTGTTTCGCACTTGGTACCAGTGCCCAGGGCAACAGCATCCGTTATCTTAAGCAGATAAAGGTGCGCAATTGTGGGATTCAGTACGGTACGGACAATGTTAGAGTTTACAGCATAGAGAAAGACGGCACGCTCCTGCATTTTGTCTATCGTTGTGACTCGCTTGAGCAGGAGCACTTAAAAGAACAGGATAGAGAGGAATTGAAGGATGAGGTGAAGAAGCGTGTTGGCGAAGGAAAGACCGTCCGGGAGATCAGTCGTGAACTTGGCATTTCCAAATCAGCTGTAGGGCGCATCCGTCAAGAGGTCTGTGACAGCTCGAAGAAAGATGTCCCAGCCGGAGACATGGGACAGACGGGACAATCGGGACGCCAAGATGAGCAACTGAGGCAAGCAGGTGAATCTCATGTGCATCGTGATGATGAAAACCTCATTTTTGAAACCAATACGGAAGGAGGTGATGATGTGCCATTCTGAGGATATCCAGTTTCTCCCCTTTGACCATGTAGTCGAATCATGGGGTATGGAGAATGACTTCTTCCGCTTCCTTCGTGACAGATGTCACGTCAGCAAGGCTGACCTTGAACGATTGTTGTGCCGTTATCTCATCGGCTCAACTCCTGATGGGGGCATCATCTATTGGCAACTGGACTTCAATGGCAATGTCCGGACGGGGAAGATCATGTACTACGATGTCAATACCGGTCATAAGGTCAAAACAGGTATGATGGTTGATTGGGTCCACTACCGGCTAAAGAAAAAGGGATTGTTGCCTGAGGGCTTTGTGCTCAATCAATGTCTCTTTGGCGAGCACTTGTTGCGCAGCGATGACATCAGAAAATCGGTGGCTTTAGTTGAAGCTGAGAAGACAGCACTGCTTGGTTCCCTTGTCTTCCCTGACTATGTTTGGGTGGCTGTGGGTGGCAAAGAGAATTTCAAGCCTGAGCGCATGGTGGCTCTTTGCAATCGTACGGTGATTGTCTTCCCGGATGTGGATGCCTTTGATGATTGGAAAGAGAAAGCCCGAAAGCTGTTCTTACCCAAACGTGTAATCGTATGTGATTTGCTCGAGCGCCTTTCGTCGGCGGCTGAGCGTGAAGCCAAAGTCGATGTCGGCGACTGGTTCGTAGCTGATCTGATGGAGAGAGGGACGGCCAATTGGCATCCATAGTCAAGTTATGCATGCGTGGTTAATTATATTTACAATACTATTGCTTTGAATCGCCCCGAGCTTGCTCCGTGAAACTTCTTTCACTTGGGCGTAATCCCGTTAATGTAAGTTAACGGTAATTAGGCTTACCGATTTTGCAAATCGGCATCGCTTTAGGTCTAAGTCGTGGAAAGAAGACTTTGGTGGTAGAGGCATGAGGTGAAAGAAAATAATATACGATTAAAAAACTCTCAGCAAGCTGACTCGGCTTTTCTGTTGTTTGCCCTTCTCGTCCCTTAACTGTTGTCCCACATGTCCCGGGTGTCCCCCGGCTCCATGTGGGACAGCTCTTTGTCATTTGAAAATCATAGCTACATATATGTGACCTTACTTCATTAATATAGATAATATAGATTCCTAAGGTGGATTAATAAACACTACTGATGCATAATCCTAGCTTTAGCTCTACATAGTTGCCATGAGTGGACAAAATAATTGATTTTACGAACATTGCATTCATAATTTATTATTATCTTTGCAATTGATATCAATAATCTCACAGAAACGAAACAAAGTCTACTATGCCAGCTACCAAAAACGCAATGACCCGATATAAGATATTGGATGATTTATTAAGCAACCGGTATCATAACTACTCTCTCGACGATTTGACAGAGGAAGTCAACCGTCGATTGTCAGAATTATATCCTGATACCAATGGTGTTGTAAGACGTACCATCGAGAAAGATATATATTATATAGAATGTGAAGGTCCTTTTATGGCAGAGATTGAGCGATACGCCATTGCCAGCTACAATCCAGAAAAAGACAAGACTTATACCAAGCAGTGCCTACGCTATGCCAACCCCTCTTATTCGATTTTTAAAAAGGATCTGAGCGATGACGAGGAATACCTTTTGCGCGAGGCGCTCTCTCTGTTGGGCCATTTTGAGGGACTTCCCAATCTGGATGCCCTGGAAGGTCTTCGCCTCGGATTAGGTGTGAAACACGACGAGCGGAAAATCATCTCCTTCACAAAGAGTCCCCAGCAAAACTCATCCCTTCTTGGTCAGCTTTTCACTTGCATTTCCCAGAAGCAGGTTGTCAAGCTGAGCTACCATCGCTTTCAGACTCCGGAGGAGGTTAAGGAGATTGTTGTTTACCCTTATCTGCTCAAGGAGTATAACCACCGCTGGTTTCTCTACTGTCAGGCGGAGACGGGCAAAAAACTGCTTTGCTACAGTCTCGACAGAGTGAACCGGGTGGAGCCGTTGCCCTCGCACAAGTATGCCGACTTCAAGGGCGACATAAATGATATGCTGGAGGAAATCGTCGGAGTCACCTATCAGTATGGCACACCTATATTACATATTATAATATGGGTCAGTGAGGTCTCCATGGATTATGTGCTTACCAAGCCCATTCATGTGTCTCAAAGAAGGATAACAGGGGAAGGGGAGGAGCTGTTGCGCAAGAGGTATTGCCTGAATGGCGGAATGTTCTTCAGCCTCGACTGCAAAGACAACTACGAACTGGAGCGCGAACTGACTTCCTTTGGAAAAGAACTTGTCGTGCTACGCCCAACGGAGCTGCAGGATAAGATTTGGAATAAAATTGTGGGTATGAATGAAATTTATTCCAAGTTACGAACATTGCATTCGTAACAGTGTCGTAACTTTGCAGCGTAAAAATGAAAGTTCAACCAAAAACAATAGAAATGCGTACACAGCAGAAACTTCAGATCGAGGCTATTGTAGCCAAGTACGAGAACCTTGCAGCTCAGACTCCTGTAGCAAAAGCAGCACAAGAGGAACTCTCTTCCGACTTCTTTAGAGCGATGGGAAGCGATGTGGACTTTAACGTGACGTTGTATTCCGAGCAGCTTCTGGCCCGGATCTATAAGTTGCGCGCAGGTGACAAAGCCGAGGGAAGAGTGCTGAAGGATTATCCCGACGTAGACAAATACTACTTCAAAGAGATCCTCTCTGAGCAGGAAGAGCAGTACTTGGTAGAGCATTTTGCGGTTTTCACCGAGTATATGTTCGAGCACATTCAGTCGCACGAACTCGGGGTTGTTTTTAACGCTCCTGGCGAATGGAGCAGCCTTGTTCCCTACTTGCTTGAGAAGCAAGACGGCAAGTTGCTCATCCCGGCTTCCGACAAAGGTAAGGAGTTTGCCGGACTTGGAAAGTGCGAAGTAACGGTCGGTTACGGATATTCGGCCGCAGCGATTGAGGCTTTGGCTAAGGGTGATACCATCCACTATACGGATGTAGGTGCGAGTCTGACAGACACACTGCTCAATAGCTTAAAGTCTTCCTCCGACGTGTCGTCTGCTGCTTCGGCCTTTTTGAAGAACGTGCCCTCTGGTACCTTCGATGCCGCAATCTTCGAAGTTCAGGACACCCCGATTGCCTGTTTCGCAGCCATCCATAGGCTCGTCAAAGACGGAGGTGAGATTCTGATGTGTTTGTCAAAGGCTCAACTCCTTAGCAACGAAAACGAGGAGCTCAGACAGTATATCGTCAGGAATGGCGAACTTCAGGAGGCCGTACAGCTCCCCTCGGGTAGCATACTCTTCCATCTGAGCAAGAAAGTCAACAAGACCTTTGTCATGGCCAAAGCCTTGGAGAAAAAGGCTAAGATGTGGGGTAATGTCGTGGATGCCGAAGCCTTTCACGAAGATGTCTTGTTAGCCAACACGCCAGAAGGGGAGGCTCAGAACATCTGCCGGAGATTCTCCTACGATAGTCTCAAGGAGGACATGCTCTTGCCGGCCTACTATCTTGATTTCCCCACGGAGGGAGCTTTTGTCAGTGAAGTTGCCGATGGCCCATCTGAAAAAGTTAGCTCTGACGACTGCTCATCGGAAGAAGTGGCTGTCACCCTCAATGAGCTGACCGACATTTTCTCTGGGAGTGAATTCTGTGTGTCAGACCTTCCTTTGCTCAATAAAAACAGGTTCCGTCACTACTGGCGTGTGGAGTCACCCTGCGTTGTTTTTGCTGCTTCGGGGCAGGACATAGCTGTAGGTTATACCAAGGAGCATGCCTCCATCCTTGTTCCGGCAACCCTCCACGTCCTTATTCCGAAAGAGGGCATCAGTGCGGAGTATCTGGCCAGCTGCCTGTTTCGCGGCAGTCTGCGGGATCAGGTCCTTGCCCTGGTGTACGGAGAGGGCCTGTCGGCCAAGTTGCCAAAGGGCTGGGAGACATGGGTCCGCATCAAGTGCCACACCAAAGAAGAGCAATCAGCGATTGTAAACGAGGCTCTGCAGCGCGATTTTGCCCGTCAGAAGGTCATTAATGAGGAGCAGAGCCAGGCTTTCATCCGGTCAATGCATCTTCGTAAGCACGCCCTTTCTCAGAATGTAGCGGCCTTCAGCAGTATGTTCCATACCCTGGAGCGGTGCATGAAGGACCATTACGGCAACTTGAAGAATGAGTTCAAGCTATCTCCGGTCAGCGACATGACGGTGGAAGAAGCCATGAGCTTTCTTCATGAGAATATCGGCATCATCGCTGAGAGGGTTGCCCATCTGACTGATGAGCAGAACTGGGGCGATAGTGAGAACATAGAGCCGCAGAAGTTCATCGAAGACTACGAGAAAACACACAAAGACTCTAGGTTTGAGTTCCAACACATGTGGGAAGTTTTTGAGCCGAACTGCTTCCATAAGGATGTCGTTGACCCCAATACTGGCAAAGTCCTCTTCAAAGAAGGAGAGTCAATGAATTTAGCTAGGTTCTCGCAGAAAGCATTGACCCAAATCTTTGACGACATCATCGCCAATGCTGTCGCTCATGGGTTTACAGACCGGAAGCGCTCTGACTACACCGTAAGATTCCGATGGGCCATTGATGGTCTGAGGATGCACATTGATGTGTCAAACAACGGAAGTCCGGTACCCGACGATGTTGATACCAAGCGCATACTGGACTACGGCTACAGCTCCTCGCTTAACCAAAATGGTCACGGCGGACTGGGAGGCGGCGAGATCGCTGAACTGATGCACAAGTTTGGCGGAGACGTAACAGTTATCTCCACACCTAAGGAGGTCTTTACTGTAACTTATCGGCTCTCCCTACCTGTTGCCAGTTTGTACTAAGCAATACAGCCATCGGCAGGCTGCTACAGTCTGCCGATGGGAACTATATTAATCATAAAAAATTAAGAAGATAAGGATATGAATGAGAATCTGATTCAAGTGTTATGGGTTGAAGACGACCCTATCATAACTAAAACATTTCCAATGGAAGCTGCTGCTGTAAATTTGGAGTTGGTGCCTTTCGGTTGTTGGAAGGATGCCGAGGAAGCTCTAACCACTGATTTTAGCCGTTGGTCTGCCATTATCCTTGATGCGAGATGCAAATATAAGAAAGGCGATCAGGACAATGCAACAAGGTTTCTAACGAATGTTCTGTCAAAGATTGGTGTGATTTGCACCCAACATCATCGCATTATTCCCTGGTACATTCTCTCCGGTGGCAGCGATGAGGAACTCAACGATCTTATCATAGAAGACCGGGAGAAATGGGACGGTGACTGGCCTAAGAAATTTTACAGTAAGACAACAGACCGTGATATGCTCTTCCACAGAATCCGCTATCATGCCAAACTCTCACCGGAGCGACAAGCAAGAATGTTGTTGTATCCCGATGTCTTCCGTGCCATTGAGATTGCTGACCTTGATCCCGAAGTCGATGCTATGATGGAGGACCTGCTGGTTCCTATTCATCAGGCAGACAAAACAGCAGAGGACTACAATAACAAGATGACGCTGATACGAAAATGTATTGAACATATTTTCCGGTCCATGGCTAAACATGGCATTCTCCCCAACCAAAAGCAGGGCGACAGTTATGTTCTACATAAAGTTCTGACCGACAGCCGTGGCGCTATCACCAATACTTGGTGCAGTTTGATTCTTTCTGGACGCGATGCCAAGGACCGCAATGGAAAGACAGTCGTCAAGAGCATGGAGAAAGTCCTGCCCAATGCCATCAAGGATAGTTTTCACAATTTGATAGAGATAGCCGCCGCGTATGAGCATGCGGTCAACAAGGATGCAAATGAAGAACAGCAAAAGAATTCCCGCCAGACAGCAGAGTTCTTGGACTACATCGGACATGCTCCCTACTTGCTCCGAAGTATGACCATGGAACTGTGTTGTGTCATCCTGTGGTATGCGCATTATCTTGCAGACCATGAAGATGAAGAAAGAAATGCTCTTAATTGGGAGGTCCTTTAGAAACGTAGCATGACACCTGATGTCATAGGCAAGCCTGTGGTAAGGAATAGAAATTATGGAGAATACCTATATCCTGAACGCAGGCTAGGCCAATGAAATAGGCTATCAGGCAGCAAGTATGATTAAAGGCTCCGCTGATGCATGCAAAAAATTTTAAAACTTATGACTATGGCTTTTCAATTAACCGAACAACAACAAAGCGTATTGGATAATATCAAGAAATTTCTTGATAGCGATTCTTCCGTATTCATTCTCAAGGGTTATGCTGGTACGGGCAAGACCACCATGGTCAAACAGATCGTAGACTATATAACCAACTCTTTGCATAAAAAGGCAAGTCTCATGGCACCTACAGGTCGTGCTGCTAGAGTATTGTTAAAGAAAACAGGCTGCGAGGCATGCACTATTCACAAAGGCATATATGACAAAAGCCATTATGTCATTAAGGAGGTAAAGGATATTGCCGAATCTTCATATAAAGTCGTCTTTGGAATAAAGAACGACAACATGCTACCTATCGTCATAGTAGACGAAGCATCCATGGTTAGCTCTAAGAAAGCTGAGCATGAACTTTTCGAGTTTGGTACCAGCATACTACTCGATGACCTATTGACATTTGTCAAACCGTCATTCGGAGGAAAGGTGATATTCATAGGTGACCCTGCGCAATTGCCACCTGTAGGCGACAACCATTCCTGTGCCCTTGACGAAGATTTCTTTAAGGACAAAGGATTAAAGTGCGAAGTGGGGCATCTGACTCAGGTTCTTAGGCAAGGAGGTGAGAGCACTATCCTAAAGAATGCCATGAAAATACGCGATATTATCAATAGCGGGCAGCGGAATAAGTTGGCTTTTGAGGAGAAGGATGGCGAAGTCGTCAGTCTAAATGCCAACAATGTAGTGGATAAGTATCTGTCGTTAGGCTGTGAGGCTGAAAATGGCGGAGCTGTGGTTATAGCCTATTCCAACCATCTTGTATCCAAATACAACAAGGAAATACGCTGTAAGAAGTTCGGAAAAGAATTGCCTCTGCAAGTTGATGAGCCTCTGATGGTTGTCAAGAACAATTATTCATTAAAACTTAAAGGTCAGGACGTGGAAACACAACTTATGAACGGTGACTTCACAAGAGTTGTGTCTCTTGGAGAAGTCAGCCAGCAGTCAGCATTGGTATATGTTCAAAGAGGAGGGGTTAAAGAGCGTGTTAAAATTACTCTGAACTTTCAAGACGCAGTCGTACTAGATAATGACAAAGAGGAGGTTCAGTGCAAATTAATAATTGATTTATTAGATAACAACCAGCCTGCGCTGACCGTGGATGAACAGAAAGCATTGTACATTAACTTCAGAATGCGTCATAGCAATTTAAAGCCCGACTCTATGGAATTTGCCAAGATGCTCGAGCACGACCCATTCGTCAATGCCCTTGAGGTCAAATATGGCTATGCCGTCACAGGTCACAAATGTCAAGGTGGAGAGTGGAAGAACGTTTTCGTTGACTATGAAGGCCGCACAGGTCTTGATAACGATAGCCTGAGATGGAACTACACGGCCACTACAAGGGCGCAAAAGACTCTTTATGTAATTAACCTTCCCCACATTACTCCGTTTGACAAATTCCGCATTGACAATATATCAACCGTGAAGAAAATCAAGCCTGAATTCAGAATTTACGGAGAAATAAATAAAGACCCATTACATCCGGACAGTGCTGCTGTTTATCTGCGAGCAAAAACGCAATGTATACTCTATAATATGGAGTTTACTCCTTATAAAATAAAGAGCATTGAAAGCAAACCATATCGTGAGATCTATGATATAGAAACTCCTGATGGCATGGAGCGTTACGATTTACTTTATAAAGCCAGTGGTGTATTTATGCCCGCTAAGCCGCAGCAGACAACAAAGCACACAGTTTTGTTGGAAACATTGCTTGACGATGAGCACTGTATGCCGACGACCTATCAGTATACGCCTTCTGATGACATCCACGCGCAGTTGTATGCTTACATTCAATCGGGATGCGACAGTTTGGGCATCCCTATCTCTAACGTTGTGGAGCACAATGATGAATATTACACAATGTTTTACTTCAGCACATCCGGTACAATTTCATCATTGCAGGTCTTCATAAATGCCAGAGGGTTTATCACATATGCTAAGCCGGCCTCTTTCATTGGAAACGACGACAAGGAACTGGAGAAACTGGTAGAAAATCTTAGAGCCTAAAAAATAGAGTACCATGTCTTTTAGAGAAGTGAATAGTTTAAGGAGAGAAGGCCGGCTGGATGAGGCCTTTAAGCTGGCAGAGACTGACCTGCAGGCTGAAGATAGTTCATGGTCACGAAGTGCCATGTTTTGGGTGTTACGTGACTATTTTAACAGCTATCTATCACAAGGCAACATGGAAGATTGTAACAAAACCTTCTTACAGATGCAGGAAATGCTTTCCGGAATGGATGATGAAGATGGTTATGCTGAAAGAGCCATAAAACATGCGTCTGAATGTTTGTGTCCTAATAGCAGACTTCTTCATGAAGCCAGTGAACTATCAAGAAACGGACATGAAGAAGAAGCTTATGACAAAGTTATGGAGATTCATGCAAAGACTCCTATAGAGGATCTTCTTCATGAGCAATTCGCTTGGATCATCTTCCGTTATTTGAAGAAAGAGTATAATCAAATAGGTTCCTTAAATGCAAGAAAAATCCTCTTTACTTATATGCAACTTCATAACGAAAGACCTTCTCTTGTACACTCTCAAATTTTAAATCTCGCATCAAAGATTTCGGAACGGTACAATGACTTTAAATTCCTACCGTTTCTTCAAATGTGGGGAGTAAATAATTTTACAGACGAAGATCTTAGGGAAAGTTATTCCGAAGGAAAAACATTCCAGCCCCTGTATATCCGCATTTTTAGAAGGTGTATATCTTTACGATACAACTTGGATGAATGCCTGGCTGTCTTCTGCCAAAATCCCGGCATAGGCAAGAAACAGTTGCTAGTGGCATATAGTCAACAAAACTATTTTGATATATTCAACCTTTCTAAGGAAAGTCCAGACGGGGCTTTCAATAAGATTGTTCAATACGCCAACGAATGCAAAGGAGAGATGAGCGAAAATGAGTATCATTCAAAGATAATTCGTTCTTTCCTTTTTCTGAGCAAAGAAAATATAAATTCTAAAACAAAAGAAATACTGGAGGCCTTCGGATTCGACAAATTTCTTCCTGAGGATTGGTCGAAAGAAATAAATGAGAAAGGCGACAAGCCTTATCCTTCGTTGGTAGAAAGATTTATCAAGACTTATAACGATAGCATGGCCATGGCCACGAGTCGTATACCTGATAGAGACTATGAGCAACTAATTAAGAAGGCCATTGAAAAATATCCTGAAGACGATCAATTCCCTAGATATTTGGCCAAGGCTGATCTATCTTGGGGTAACAGAGATCTTGCCCTTCAAGAATATAGAAAGCTGTTGATTAAGAACAACAAGTTCTATCTCTGGAAAGAACTATCATTAATAACAGACAACCGGGAGCTGAAATATTCTGCTTTGTGCAAGGCCATCTCGTCTGAACCAAAAGATGAGTTCTTGGGCGAAGTCCATCTTCTCCTTGCCAATCTTCTTATAGAGGACAAAGAGTTTGGTCGGGCTCTCAATGAGTTGAATCAATATGCCTCCACGTATGCAAGAAATTCGTGGCCATTGAAATCATCATTCTTAGAAGCTCAACAAAAAATACCTCAAGGAACACAACCTTCAGAAAGCAATTTAGACTTTTACCAAGAGCATTCCCAAACGGCTGAGGAATTCGTCTATAGTGAGATACCATGGACGACGATGGCAGTTATTGACATATTTGAAAAACTAAAGGAAAATGGAAAGAAATCCCTCCGGGCAAAATTAGTATCATCTGAGGGGAAAACCATAACTATTAATGTGAGACAGTTAGGATGTGTGAGTACCAAGCCTCATTTGAAAGATTGCTATGATATAAAACTGTCAGAAGATGGTAAAAGAGCAGCCTTGGTTAAGCCATCAAATCATAACGTAAAAGAGATCTTAAAAGAAAAGATTGGCTTCGTTGAATATTACAATGAAGAAAAGAAGCTTGCTCACGTTTATGATACTTCTAATAATCATTATATTATCAGCCATATGCCATTCTCAAAGGATATGAAATTCATTATATTCTTAGCGGTCCCCATTAATAAACAATCCCAGGCAAGGAATAGCCATTATGGAAGCTCTATACAGACCTCTATGGAGGACCACCAAATTTCTCACGCGATTTTTTCACATAGGATCAAATATAACAAATATAAAGAAGCTTTGGAACATTTCCCTGAAATAGTTGGCGTCGTTGATGGCGTGAACAAAGAAAAAGAGTTATTCCATTGCGTTTTCGGAAAAGGTAACGGCACTATAATACGTTTTTCAGAGACTAATATAAGACCTTGCATAGCCGATGTTATCATAGCCCACTACATTGTCAAAAAGGATAAGGAAAACAAAAACCGCATACAATTGTTGGATATCAAGGTTGACGACAGCAAAGAGACCCCATTGGTAAAGGTGGTAAAGGGAACCGTCCGGACTAGTTTCAATGTAAAGGGAAAGAGATTTGGTTTTGTAGAAGATTACTATATACCAGAATACCTGTTGAATGGTGTTGCTGATGGTGATGTTGTCTCTGTTAAGGTAGTTTTTGATGGAGATAAGTGGAGGGCCGTCTCCAAAATGCCTTTAGAATGAATAGTCAATGGTATGTATAGGGTACCGGCTGTAATGTTCGAAATGAAATCGGCAATATGCAAAGAAAAAAGATAAAGTCTATAAACAATGTCAAAAAGCATAAGCTATGGGACGAAGATGTCATACTCTTTGCTTCCATTGTGGGCAAATACCAGTCGGAGAACGAGGAGAGGTTCTTCAAAAACATGCAGAACAAGGAGGAGTATGAGCCCACTGCATTGAACGACCTCATCGTGTCGGAGAATGAGAACAAGGATGAGATTTATATGGTGCGAATGTACAACGAGGAGTACGTGATAGGTCACGGCGTTGGCTCCGACGGTGCTAACGAAGTACATGCTATGTGTCTTAGTGAAGCGTTGGCGCTGAATCTCAAATTGCTAGGTTTTATTGAGCGAAACCTCACGCTATGGCAATGGTTGCGTGAATGCGACTATTCTGTGGTCAACTATAAACGTAATTATGATATCTTGAATAAGAAAAAATACGTAAGACAGGATCAGACAGGGCGTTGGTTCAATGCCAAATACCCTCCTGATTTCAAGAAGAACGGTGATAAGTACGATGGCTACAAGACCGGCAATGAAGAAGTGTTATTCTATGACTTCGCTGTCATGGGATACGATATGTCTTTTTCTTACAAGGGTAAGTCATTCTACTTCTTATCGGAACCTGATTATGTAGCTCTCTGTGATGAGCACTTCACGAAAGAATATCAGCGATTTGACGATGGTAATACTGCGTTGGAGCAGTTTCTCATTGATGGAAAACCGCTAATAAAGCTGGTCAACGAGCTTGAAGATGTTGAACCGTATTAGATTCTAAGACATAAGGCTTGTATGATAATAAGACATACGGCCTCATGTCCTAAGAATAAGAAAATGTCAGCGGTGCCATCCGGCTCTTCTTTCCGGCATGTAATAATCACGGTCGTATGCGATGTGGTCAAGCACATCGCTCAACTTGTCCAATTCGTCGTGATTAAGTACTTGGATGGAATCAATGACAAGCTGCTGCGCGGCAATACGGCGATGCTCGCATTCCGTCTCTGTTATCGGATAGTTCGAGGGTGGACATATCCTGTCAAGATATGCGTTCACGGCCTGGGCCTGTTCCTTGCTCGGGAATGCGGGACGGAAACGCTGTGTGATATACTCTGCCATCTTGCCGACCGCATTTGCGCGTATCGGATCCTGCTGTGCAATAATGACTGTAAGTTCCTGTAATTTCATAATTTGGCTATTAATGGTTGATCTGTCGAAAGCAAAATTACAATGCCAAAATCAATAAGTGGAAATATGGCTCAAAAAGCAGGCAATATTTAGCCCTTAATTTAGATTTGGTTCTATTCGCAATGTCCAACCGAACCAATCGTGCGGTCCTTTATTGATCGGAATAAATGCTGGAGTGGAGTCATCGATATATCGTTCACCGTATAGGGATTAGCTTCAAGAGGCTCTCTTATTAGTTTGATTTGAATTAAGTTGGGGGATTGCTATCGATGTGAAAACTGTTGCTAAACGTTAACGGATTTAATTTTCTCCTCTATTGGAACTCATCCTTATTGATGCCTATTTTTACTTATCTCTGCCTATATTTCTAGCGTCTCATATTTGTCCCATGTTATTGTAACTACCTAATATTCAGCGTGTTGAATATTAGAGGAAGTCAAGTAAGTTGAGAAAGTCAGATAAATACTTATAAGATAAAATCCCACGCAACCATACAGGTTACGCGGGATTTTTTTTGTATCTTTCTGTTAGGTCGTATCCCCATACTCTATTATACGTTGTTCTTATTAATCAAGTTCACGACCACCTTCACCATGACATCCTTTTCTTGCGTCCGGCTCTCGGCTATCATGAGCGTGAGGGCAACGAGGGTGCTGTCGGCGATGCGCTTGGTGCCGTCCTCACGATAAAGAATGCCGTTGTTGT
>ERZ773245.1367-NODE-1367-length-17705-cov-5.083569_pt1 | contig 17705 bp, 15 predicted proteins | sample MGYA00580988_ERZ773245 | MGnify/ENA primary metagenome ERZ773245 (study PRJEB29015, sample SAMEA2737792) | human gut metagenome | biome: human gut; feature: human-associated habitat; material: faeces | place: China | collected 2012 ... | reverse complement strand
GACATCGAGTCCGCATTTACTTAATTGATAACGAATTTATAGATTGAACTACTAGGAATAAATCCCAATGCAAAGATATGGAAAATTTATCTTAATGGGGCTGGTGAAAATGAACTTAGAAAAGATTGTTTTGAGAACAACAAAATTCGCATAGGATGGGAAAACTATGGCCCCGAAATTAATGAGGACACAAAATTTAATGAAGGAGGGGAGAAAGCGCTGAAAACTTTCATAAATAAAATGAGAATCGGGGATATAGTTGTTTCCTGCTTTTCAAATTCCATTATTGACGCAATAGGTGTTATAACCAGTGATTACTTTTGGGATAATTCTTTGGAAAGCCATTGTAGGGTAAGAAACGTAAACTGGCTTTTAAAGAATATTAAAGAGCCCATTGTTAACATTAATAACGGTTATAAAGGCTCAACAGGCACTGCGAATCATCTTCCGCACTCTTCCCTCGACAATGTTCTAACAATACTCGAAAGGAACTTGTCTCTAAGCTCTCCTCAAAAATTGGAATACGAACCTCACGTGTTCATTATTGACGAAATTAATCGAGGCAACGTTTCAAAAGTCTTTGGTGAACTCATCACTTTATTAGAAGCAGACAAACGGATCGGAGAGGAGTCGGAGGTTCGTCTAACGCTGCCCTATTCAAAAGAAGAATTTGGAGTTCCAGAAAACCTATTCATTATCGCCACAATGAATACAGCAGATAGAAGTTTAGGAAACCTAGACTATGCCGTAAGACGCCGTTTCGCATTTGTTCCTTTGAACCCAATGCCCTTAGATATTCCAGGTTTTAATGAAGAGTTATTTAGAAAAGTATCTGAACTGTTCGTTAAGAATTATAGGGATATTTTTGGTAAATCCGAAAACCCAATTCCCTCAGACTATCTATCAGAAGAATTTGAACCGACAGACGTTTGGGTTGGGCATAGCTATTTTCTTATGCAGGACAAGAACGGCCAAGATCAAACTGCAAACAAAATTACGTATGAGATCATTCCGATTCTTCGAGAATATATCCGCGACGGTGTATTTAAGGACACGGGGAAAGTTGAGGAAACAATCAAGGACCTCGAAAAATTATGCAGTTAATCGAAGTCACTGAGAGCCGCTTGCCTTATCAACTTCCTGAAGATGAAGTAATCAAGCTGATGAGGCATTGCGGGAAAAACGTTAAACCTGAACGCAAGCATCCCGATTACAGCGACCTGTTTTACTTCAAATTCTCTGAAGACAACCGTAGTCTTGAGACTTCCTACTTCATTGGTATGGACTGGATAAAAGAAGGCGATCTTGCAATTTCAGTCAAACCAAAATTAGGAAGTAACGTCTATGACGTTGACGTGCTCTCTATGTTGGCTGAGGCATTAGAGGATCCCGAAAACGTTAACCATCTCGACGGCTTGTTAGCAATTGATTTTGGCAGGCGGCCACTTGTCATTAACAGGCAGGACGATCTTCTATCGCCCTTCCTTCTAGTTTTATTTATTCAGGTCCTTAAAACCATTGTAAGCAGAGGACTGAAGAATGGATATCACACCAAAACAGAAAGTTTAAGGTCGAAAATTAAAGGAAAAGTAAGAGTCGAGAAAAATTTCAGGATAAATACCGTGAAAGGAAAACTGACCGATCAGTTCTGCAAGTTTGATGAATACGGTGTTGACACTTTGGAAAACAGATTGTTAAAAAAAGCTTTTCTCCGAGCCTGCACAATATTCGAACGTACCCCCATGAATACAGAGAAGGCGGCACTAAAGACAACTTTAAGGCAAATTAGGGCTGCTTTTTCCGAAGTTTCCGATCGTGTTGAGATCTCTGATGTTCAGATCGTATCTACAAACCCTGTTCATAAAGAGTACAGAGAGGCTATTAAACTTGCCAAACTTATACTCCGTCGACAAGGATACGACAACTGGAAAAAAGATTCAGAAGGAAACTCACCACCTTTCTGGATCGATATGAGTAAACTTTTCGAACTTTTCGTCTTTAAGAAATTAAGAGAAGGTTTTTCACAATCAGAGGTTACCTACCACTTCAAGGCCCATTATCAGGAACTTGATTTCATAGTGAAGAAAAGCAAGGACAACCCTCCCTTCATTGTGGACGCCAAATATAAACCTCGCTATAAAGATAGCAGTGTTTCTAAAGACGATGCCCGTCAAGTTGCCGGTTACTCCAGACTTGAGAGGGTTTATCAAGAACTCGGCGTTTACGATTATGCGAAGAACATCAGATGCTTAATCATCTACCCAGTCTTATCCACTAATTCCGGTGAAGAAGAAATTGACTGCAAAAATGCCTTTCATGAACAGCAAAGTGGTTACGTTGAAATTTACAAGCGAGGCCTACTCGTACCAACAATTAAAAAATTGTAATAACTGAGGCCTGATCTCATAGGAACCGCCCCTCTCGATTTCTCATCTCGGCTATAGCATGACTGCGGTGGCCAATCCTGAGGCTGAGGCGAATTTCAGAGAAACTCTTTACCTCAACTTCCGAAACATCTTGGAAGTTGGGGTTATTTTATTGGATGAATAGTTTTACTTCTGCTTAGTCATTCCTAGGATCAATGTAAATTCTAATAGCGGCAGATCTTTAAAGGAGACTACTCTGTTACGTAAATGTCTTATGCCCTAAATTCTTTTTAAAAGGGCATGCCTAAGCACCGACGCAGTCGGTGCAGCTCCGGTCCTCTTAACGAGCACCGGAGTTTTTATTATCGTTGACTATTTTGACGGATTAAAGATGGAGTCCAGCCAAGGCTTCATATCAAAGTCCTTGGTCAGGTTCTCCGGAAGGTACGGATTGTTGGCTTCGTCAGCGCCCATTTTGTCAGGTAAACGGATAGAGAACTTGTTTTGTTTACATTCCGTCTCTTTCCACAGCTGAGTAATGCCTTTAGCGGTAAAGTGTTTGAACAGTGCCTGGCTGTAGTCTTGAAGCCAACGGAACGTGTCTACACCATTTTCCCTTAGGATTGCGTCAACGGACAGAGCGATACACATTGCTTCCATATACTGGGGAGAATGTTTATGCTGACTGCTTTTACGCAGAATGGCAACGCCGCGTATTGCACGTTCAACTTTATTTGTGCAAGGCGGGATCTCAGGATTTTCTAAGAAGGTCTTAAAGTCCTCCCGGGCATTAAGGTAATAGACACACGGCTTGGCAGCGGGATGGTCCTTTGCTTTTTCCCAGACAGATCCCTTTTGCCTGACGAGCCCTTCGCTTGCCTTCATCATCATCCGGTCAAGGCATTTCATCAGCTTGGCCTGAGCCAGCCTGGCTTTTTCCGAGCTGATAAGCCCATCATTTTTCTGGGCTTCAAATAAGAAGATCGAGTTGACTGCTCTTAATGCGGCGTGCAGCTTCATGCCTTCGGTATCGGCTTTGAGCAATTTTTCAAGCTGCTGTATAAGGAACGCTTCCGGTTTATCGAGAAGCTTCTTGAAGAGATCCGAGGGCAGAACGACCTTCAGGATCTCCCGCCGCAGATGAACCAAACAGGATTGGTGACGAACATGATCGAGGATCGGTTTATCCTGATTTCTGTTATTAAGTATCGTCCTGTATCCGCTGTAACCGTCGGTCACCAGAGTTTCAAAGTCGTAATCTTCCAAGATTCGGCCTATGTTCTCTGCGCTCCGAGTCGGACTGTAGTAATAGAGGGTTATAGGCTTTGGTGCATGATCGGCCGTGGTCAGCGCGACTATATAGTTGGTTTTGCCCTTTGCCTCGGCACCTGAAGCAGGAAGCTTCCCGCGTCCCTGATCCTGAAGGCAGCTAAACGGCGTTTCGTCACATACGAGCACATCGCGCTGCTGCAGAACCTTTTCCAGTGCCTTAAAGAGCGGCTTTAAATAAAATCGTTGGTAGTCGAACAGCGAGTAAGAACCGGTGTTGGAGCCCAGCCCGGCTTCTTGCTCGAACCGCTTCAGAGCACGCTCTAAAGGAATGCCGATGCACATAGCCTGGTTCCAAGACAGGATGGTTTTCGTGCTCATGTGTCTGTCCGGGAAGAGCGAATGATCTTGTCCGGGATCCATGAAGACCTCTGCCTGGCCGCATTTCTGACAGAACCCTATCGTATAAGTGTTCTGCTGTCGGCAGCCTGCTTCGAAGTCCGTCATCGCGGTTTTGAGATTGACCATCAAGTCCTCAAATCCGGCCAAGGGTTCTCCGCACTCTCGGCAAGTTGCCGATATCTTTGTCGCCTTAGTCGGCCCGGCTTCCGGAAGATTCTCGATATTATTGACACGACCCCGGTGCGTCTGTTTTTCCTTGACAGGGGACGGTTCAGATTCCTTATTTATCTCAGAGATTTCCTGCAGAGTTTTAACCGTTGCATTTGTCGAAGCATCCAATGTTTTCGATGCTTTGGCAATAGCGTTGCTCAGCTTGACGATTCCCTTGACGTTATTGGTAAATGAGCGGACCTGCTTCAATTCTTTCAAGTTGCTTTGTGCTTTAGCGTAAGCCTGTTCAGAAGTTTCTCCTGCTTTCATGGCTTCGTTTCCATGAGCGAAGAAACTTGCAATTTGCACAGAAGTGACACCAATAGTTTTTATGCCGTAGGAGATCATGTCATAGAGAACTTTCATCGCCTTTTTAGCCTCTTCGTCATCGGCGTAACTCAGGTACTCTTCGACTTCAGCGAGATAGCTGCCGTTGACGCCCTTGAGGAGAAGCGCCAGCGAAGTAACGCCGTGAGCGAACTTTATATTGGAGCGCTCGCGTTTCTCTGCCAAATCCTCGGCTATTCGAAGCTGTTCTTCTTTCTGGGTAAGCAGCTTAATCAGTTCTTCATTGGAGAGTGAGTTGAGGTCGGCATTTTTATCACACCCGATTATTATCTATTGGGTAAATTATATTATATTTTATCTTTAAAAATAATTAATCATTTGATTATAAATGATAAATAATGCTGCAGACATAAAAATAACGCCGTGGAGGCCCTCAGAAGAGCCTGCATGGCGTTATTGGAGCTCCGGACTACCAGAAAGTATCGCTTTTGGTATAAAGCCGCTCCCCGTTAAGAAATCGCTCTAAATCGGATAAAGTCAAGGAGCACTTGGCTTGCTGACCGACTCGAACCATGAGTTCCTCAAAGCGTCCGTTGTGCAAAGTGCGTGTTAGGAGCATCGTTCCTTTCTCGTCCATGGTGACGATCTTGCAGATCTTCCTCGTCTTTGAGAGAAAGACGACGGCCTCCTTACCGCTGCTCAAGTTGATGCCGAGCTGATCTTGAGCGAGAGAACAGAGTCGATGGAAGCCTCCTCTTAAATCGGTAGGAGAAATGACCAGCGTCACGTGCACACCGCTGAAGCGGATATTCATATGACTTCTCCTCTCATGCGAGACAGAATGAAGATGACAGATTCTTCCGGACGCTGCGTCTTAAATTCGAAGGTCATACCCTCGGCTGAAATGCTCAGCGTCGACTCCTCAGCGACTTCATCTTCACAAGAAAGATTAATAACGTCCAAAGAATCTGGCTGTCGAATTTGAGCCGCCGAAGGCCCCGAGACGGACAAGCGCCTCTTAACTTCGGAGATGTTGACTTTGCGGCGGGTCTCGGTTCTAATCAGTCGCGCAACTTCGGCGCTGCCCAAGTCCTGTGCTCGGGCGATCTCAATGTATCTGGACCAGTTGATATCCATAATCTGTCTCCCTTCGTGTTCCTTGGAGACAGTATTGATCATGCGGCTAAATTAGGATACGACCCTAAAAGACATCTACGATGGAAATGGCTTGGGACGCTGGGACCGCGTTGAGTTCTGAGGGGGATGTCAATCACTGACATTTAAAAACCCATTAAACAGCAGGGGAAGAAAGGAAAAGAGACGAACCTTGATTTTGCCGCCCCTTTCCTATTCTTTGTCAATTAACGGTTTGTCGAGCAAAAATTTTTTGCCAGATTTAAAGCTCGAGCGACAGCTTGATCCATGTCGTAATACTTATAGTCACCGAGTCTTCCTAAGAAAGTAACCTTCTCGTTTTTCTTGGCTTCTTCGAGATATTTTTCGTAGAGACGTTTATTTTCTTCGTTGATGATCGGATAGTATCTTTCGTTCTTGCCTAAGACAAAGGCTTCCGGATACTCATAAGACACGACCGTGTTCTTAGATTGAGTGTCTAAGAAGTATTTATATTCTCCAATTCTTGTGAAGTCGTAATTATTAGGATAATTAACGACGGAATTGGATTGGAAATAAGGTCGATTGAAGGTTAAGAAATCAAATCGCAGGCTTCGGTACGGCAACTGACCAAATTTATAGTCGAAGAATTCATCGATCGCGCCGGAGAAGAAAACGTGGTCGTATTCATCCAACATGCTTTTATCGAATTCGGTATTCAAGCGTACTTCGATATTAGGATGATCAACCATCTTCTCGAACATACGGGTGTAACCTTCTAATGGAATACCTTGATACTTTGCTTGGAAGTAACGATTATCTCTGCCAACGAAAACAGGAACCCTTCCCGTCACTAACGGATCTAAATCTTCCGGGCGAACATCCCATTGCTTTTCTGTGTAGTGAAGGAAAATTTTTTCGTAGACGTATTCAGCTAGGAACTGAAGGTCAGGATTTTTGCTTTCGCGAAGTTTGAGGATCGGGACTTTTTTGTTGAATTCAAATTCAGACAAAAGAGCCGTAATCATCCGCTCAGCCATTTCTTTAGGGAACAGCTGCTCAATAGAATTGAAGTTAAATGGAACCGGGACGAGTTGACCGTCGACCAAAGCTTTTACTTCGTGCTGATATGGATACCACTGCGTAAACTGAGAGAGGAATCTCCAGACTTCAGCGTCATCCGTATGGAAGATGTGGGTACCATAAGCATGAATGTCTATGGAGTTTTCGTCAAAATAATCGAAGCAATTTCCTCCAATGTGGTCTTTTCTATCAAGAATTGAAACAGAACGCCCCTGCTCAGCAAATAACCTTGCCAACGTTAAATTAGATATACCTGCGCCAACTAAAAGCAATTTCAGCTCCCGGACTTAAGTTCCTTAGATCACTAAGGAAGAGGAAAAATGATCACTCCATGATCATCTCATTTGCTGAGCAAAAGAAAATTCATTGAGTGAGCGTAGTTACTCGACTGTGACACTTTTAGCTAAATTTCTGGGTTTGTCAACATCTGTTCCTTTTAGCGTCGCTGTGAGATAAGCCAACAATTGCAGCGGAATAACATAGGCTATCGGCTCCAGGTCCTCAGGAACATCCGGCATTTTAATGACACTAAGACCTTCAGTTCCGTCGTCAGCAAGAGAAGGATCATTAGATAATACAAACACCTTACCTTGTCTGGCTCTCACTTCTTGAATGTTACTTTTAACTTTATCAATCAAGCTATTAAAAGGAGCCACCACAAAAACAGGAAGATGTTTATCAACTAACGCTAAAGGACCATGTTTAAGTTCACCTGCAGGGTAACCTTCTGCATGAATATAGGATATTTCTTTTAATTTCAAAGCCCCTTCCAAAGCAATAGGAAACAAGTGCCCACGACCTAAGAAAATAGAATCACGGGCATCCACTAGCTCCTCTGCCCATTTAGATAAACTTTCTTTCAAGGACAAAGTTTTTTCTAAAACTTCATGAAGTTTACTTAGCTGAGCCGTTAACTCTTCGGTATCCAAAGCAAATTTGACACTACCAATAGAAACCGCCAATCCAAATAATGCAATTAGCTGAGTTGTAAACGCTTTAGTCGAAGCAACGCCGATTTCTGGCCCGGCTTTTGTTATAAAGTGTGCCTCTGTTTCCTTTACCATCGAACTCGTCTCCACATTGCAAATGGAAAGAGTCATAGTCACTCCTTGCTTTTTGGCATACTGCAATGCAGCTAACGTGTCTGCTGTTTCTCCTGATTGTGAAATGACTACAACTAATGTCTCGGGATCTGAAATGCTCGATCTATAACGGTATTCGCTTGCAATTTCTACATCGCAAGGAACTTTTGCAATTTTTTCCAACCAATACTTCGCTACCATACCGGAGTAGTAGCTCGTCCCGCAAGCGAGGATTAACACCCTCTTTAACTTTTTAAAATACTCAGGAGCGTTGAAACCGAAAGCCTCGGGAGAAAAGCCAGCTAAAGAATCAATAGTATCAATAGCAGCTTTGGGTTGTTCGTAAATCTCTTTCTCCATGTAATGAGAATATTTACCCAAGCAAAGTTCGCAGACTTTTGCCTCTATAGTAATTACAGGTCTTTGAACTGTTTTATACCTATTCTCTTCAAAACTATAAATTTGATAGTGGTCGGGTGTAACTTCAGCAATGTCACCATTCTCAAAATACACAAATTTATCAGCAACGCCTGATAAAGCTAACGGATCGGAAGCAATAAAATTTTCTTTTTCACCTATGCCCAGAACCAAAGGAGCACCTTTTCTGGCAACAACCAATTTTTTTGGTTCATCTTTGGACATCACAGCAATAGCAAATGAACCTTTTAACAAAGGAACTGCTCTTTTAACAGCTGAAAAAAGGTCTCCTTCGTAAAACGAATGGATCAAATGAACAACTACTTCAGTATCAGTATCGCTCTCGAATTCATATCCTTTGAATGTTAATGATTCCTTGAGTTCTTTGAAATTTTCAATGATGCCGTTGTGAACAATAGCGAGAGCATCGTGTGAAAAATGAGGATGCGTATTTCTTATTGCGGGAGAACCATGGGTTGCCCAACGAGTATGGGCAATACCAATGGTTCCGCGGAGTTTCGCTGTACTGGTTATTTCTTGTTCAAGAAGTTCCACCCTAGAGATTGAACGATAACGGGTTAAACCACCGTTTTCAATGGTAGCTAGCCCACAAGAGTCATAACCTCTATATTCGAGCCTTTTCAAACCAGTTAAAAGTATCAAAACTATATTTCTTGCACTTACGCCAGCGACTATACCGCACATGTTTGGAACCTTTCAATTTATAATTTTAATAAAAACTTATTGTTTTTTTTTGATTAAAGATGATGGAAATCATTTAAGGCTTTAGGTTGGAATATTTTAAATGCTTAGTGAAATCATTTATTAATCCATGATAAGTTGCTACTATGGAAATTTTTAGCTTTAAAGGAGAAGGGTGGGTGAAACAATAATACCAAAAAGTTTTACAAGCAAACATTATTGCCTGTAACAGCCCTCTATATTTCTTCTTGTTTGCAACATTATTCCTGCAATAACAGTACAATTTAAGGTCATTTGATGGATCATTGAACCTTAATACTCCAAAAAACATTGGATTACCCAAGTTACAGCTTTTAGGGTGAAAATATAAGGCCTCGCATATAGTTGAAATTTCTGCCTCCACATTCCTGGCCCTCTCGGTATAATCAACTTCATCACCCCAAATGAAGTATTTTGGATCCGGCAATCCGATTTGTTCAACAATATCTCGTGAAATTAGGGTCCCATTAAAAGGAAGAACTACATCGCTTAATTTTGTAGATCTCCAATCTAACCCTAAATCTGTTAATTTATCGATTACTTTTAATGAAGATGGAAGTCTCAACGGAAAGGCTAGGTGTATTTTATCTTGGTCTGAAAGCACTATCGGTCCTATAAATACCCTCGAATTAGAATTTTTAATAAGAGTTTCTAAACAGTGATAATCTGGGAATCCGTCATCGTCCATAAGCCAAACAAAGTCACATTCAGTGTTACAAAATTCTTCAACACCGGCCGAAAAACCGCCCGCCCCTCCAAGATTTTTCTCCAACCTCTTCCAATAAAATTTAATATCGGAAGAAGAAAAGAAATCACTAAAATAATTTATTATATATTCTTTTGAGTTATCACTAGAATTATTATCTATTATTATTATCTGACGGACCTTATACTTTTGTTTCAGAACATGTTCAAGACATCTTTTCAGCAACTTTTTTCGATTGTAAGTCACTATAACTGCGCAGACAGCTTTAGAGTTATTCAATCTCTTCTAACCTTCCTTGATCTTTCTTTACATTAAAGAAAGTGTTTAAGTTTTCTATAACATTTTTTGGCAAATATATATCTTTTTGTATTTATAGGAAAGACTTTTTTTGTAATTACTTTACATTTATCAAGAAGCTGTATAGCAAAATCTTTTTTTGCATTAATTCTTTCTTCAAGAAATTTAAGTCTTGCTTCATTCTCAACGAGCCTATTTGTATTCAAGGCAATTGGAAACGGTAGGTTTAACCACTTTGTATAAGTCTCTCTGAATACGTCAATTAAGTCTTTATTCTCAAACCGTTGGGTGAAAAAGAATAAATGGCACATGGGTACTTGCAAATCGGAAACAATATCTTTGTTATATTTAATACAGTACTTTTGCCACATTAACTCGTCATCATCACCGCCGTCATCAATTTCAGTCCAGTCTTTCTTTTTGAATAAAATGCAATTAATAGAATATCTCTCTTTGCCGTAAATCCTCTCATAGCCAAGGCCACGAGTTCTTTGTATGAAGATATTAGGAACAACAGTTGTTTTCAAATGCAACCAACGGGCTATATAAGGATAGCCCCATATAGTCCCGTGCCCCCCTGTACTGATTTTATCTCCTTGAAGTAATCTAAAAGGAGAATAAGGATTTTCTTGTGAATCCCCAACTAAATGCGGTCTAGCCACTTTTTGGAAGTACTCCTCTTCCAACCCCATTACTTCTAATGTTTTCTTAAAGCCCCAAGGATTATTATTGACTAGACCAGTTACGTACGCCAACCTCCCTCCAAGTTCTTCCTCTGATTTTTTATAACAATTAGCCAAAGATTGCATCCAATCAGGAGTTAGAGGAAACACGTCGTCATCAAGTTTGAGAATTTCGCTATAGTTCTCAAATTTGTTCGAAGTAAACAGCTCTCGTAAAGAAAAAAAAGGGGATTGAGGCTTAATCCAATCGATGACTTCAATGTCTTCAGGAAACAAGCGTTCATACCTCTTTGCGACCAGAAGGGTTCTTTCACAATCGTACGAGCCTCGACCGTTCTGCAAAATAAATATTTTTATACGATTACCATCAACAATATTAGGAAAAAAACTGCTATGTACTGCTAGTGACAACTCCAAGCTCTCATAATCACTGTAGGCTAATATTACCGCGGCCAGGGACAAATCGTTTTTTTTTTGTTTATTCATTTAAATATTTTCCAAAAAAGTTATTCCCGTTTCGAAAAACTTTCTATTTTTCTTTTCTTCATTAAAATAGCAGCCATACAATAATTCTGCCAAGTAGCCTATAGTTCTTTTTCCATTAATTGAATATCTGTCCACATTAAGATTTCTTTCTAACTTAAACAAAATAGGAAAAATGAAATTGCAATAAAATCTTCTTTTGTTAAAACAAACATTTGATACATTATTTTTTTATTTTTTTCAAGATAATCATCAAATTTTTTTGAAAATTCGGGAAAATCGGCCAAGAGGATTTTTCTAAGTTCTACCAAATCATCTATGTGGACCCCAGGGATTCTTTCTAGATAATCTTCCCAAAGATTTGATATTCCTAAAGGAGAAAAGTCTCCAGAAAGAGGAAGAATTCCTTCATGATCACTTAAAATTTTTTTTAGATTTAATTCGCTTAATCCTATCTGGGCGAAGTAAGTTTGCTTTATTTTATTTCTGAAATGAACGCACGAGTAGGACACTTTTTCAATATTATCTGGATATTGATCATATATCTTCTTATCTAAGAAAAAATGACGACGATATTGCATATGACCGATATGCGTATAATTTTTAAAATTATCAATATTCTTCCATATCCAATAAACCCCCGTCATCTCACAAAATTCTCTATTTTTCTTAGAAATATTTTCGCCTGTATCGTCACTAATCAATTCATAGGAAGTTTTATTATTGACATGAGCTACATCGGATAAATCATCCTTAGACATTGAGCCTTTTAGAGCATTCCCGACATGCAATAATCTGAAGAGGGGTTGCTCTAATGGTGGAACGTTATTATGATAGGAAACAAAAATTACTGGGTTCAACATGCAATTTTCAACCAAAATATCTTGGACAGACTACCTCCGGAGAATCATCCATTTTAATCCGTCCATGTTCAAGCCAGATCACTCTCGTGCAACACTTTTCAATTAAATTGCGAGAATGAGTTGCGATTACAAGAATGCTAGAGCGCTCTATTAACTTATTCAACCGTTCTTCTGCTTTTTTCTGAAAACCTTTATCACCCACAGAAAGCCATTCATCCATCAACAATATATCTGGGGTTATCATCGTTGAAACTGCAAAGGCCAGCCGCATATGCATACCTGTAGAATAAGTCCTAACAGGCATACTTATAAAATCTCCCAACTCGGAAAAAGCAATGATATTATCTAATTCTCTTTCCACAACTGAATTTGGTATTCCAAGAAGAGCAGCCCTTAAGAAAATATTCTCCACACCGGTTGCCTCTGCATCGATACCTAGAGAAACGTCTATAAGAGAACCAATTTTTCCATCGATATTTACCGTTCCGAAACCTGGTTTATAAACGCCTCCGATTACCCTCAGTAAAGTACTTTTTCCTGCACCATTATGGCCAATTAGCCCAACTCTTTCAGTTGAGCTGATATTTATTGAAACGTCCTCCAGAGACCTTACAATAGTTTTCCCCCTCTCGTTTAGTCCTATTTTTCCTCCAGTCGCAATACCCAAAATTTTCTTTTTTAATGACCTTCCTTGCGAATTGAATATCGGTATTTCAACAGTTATATTGTTTAGATCAATTGAAGACATTTTTATAACCAGTAGGCAACTCTGTTTCTATATCGGTTAAACAACGACAAGGTAAAAGCCCATCCTAGGATAGTTATAACAATTGATACCGTCCAGTTTAAAACGGATGGAGCTTGGTTCAAAAGAGGAGATCTCACAATCTCAAGAAAATGGTAAAAAGGATTTGTGTCTAATAGCATGACAGAAGCCCTTGCAGGTAATAAAGAAGGCATCCAAATAATGGGAGTCACATAAAATGCAATTTGCAAACAGGAATTTACAACTTGAGTGAGATCTCTGAACCTTGTGCAAATCACTCCAAGTGTTAAGCAAATCCACAATAAATTTATTATGAGTAAGATTAACCCAGGAATGAAGAGCAACATATCTAGGGTAGGACGTATGCTGAATGTGATATATACTAAAGGTAAAATCAGTAAATTGTGGAAGAGAATATAAACGTTCCTAGCCACAAGTCTCAGTACATGACAAAAATAAGGAATTTGCAGCTGTTTTATTATTGCTTCTGAGGTTATAAAGACTTCAGTTGATTCTGAGATCACCTGAGCAATAAATCCCCATAGTATAAGTCCAGAAGCTAAAAAAGGAAGGAACTCTGATGCAGGTGCTTTAAAAATCTTACCGAAGATTAAACCAAGACAAGCAATCATAACTCCAGTTGAAATAGTCAACCAGAAAGGTCCTAAAGTAGAGCGTCTATAACGCTGTCTTATGTCTGAACGAGCTAAAAATAGTGGAAGACTTAACCTCTTTATGCCACTTAAGACATCTTTTAAGCCATCTTTATCGTCACGTCCATGCATTTTTACAAACCAAAGCACAAAACAATTATTACCCAAAAATAATCACGGCCTTCGCGCTAAAAAGATGATGCTAGATTGAAAGCAGCGGAAATTGTATCTTGCATATCAAAATATTTGTAGGAACCTAACCTTCCACCTGCTACCATGTTTGGATAATATTTATTTAAAAGCATTAAATATTTTCGATATTTATTATTGTTATCGTCGTCATTTATTGGATAGTATGGCTCCTTTCCCACCGACCAATCCTGAGGATATTCCCAACTTACAACTGTTTTGTCGTTTTGACCAAATACAAAATGCTTGTGCTCTATGGTTCTAGTGAACGGGACTTCACGCTCAGTGTAATTCATTACTGCAACACCTTGGTAATTCTTCTCATTCAATATCTTGTGTTCAAATTTTAAACCACGATAAGCCAGCGGATCGAAGCAATAATCAAATAGCTCGTCTATTGGTCCTGTATATACTATTTTATCGGCGTTGCTCACGAATTCCTTTCTGTTCTGGTTGAAATCAACCTCTAAAATTAAGTCCGAACCTTCTAGCATCTTAGAGAGAATTTCAGTGTAACCATGAATTGGAATCCCTTGGTATCTATCATTAAAGTAATTATTGTCAAAAATGAGTCTAAAAGGGAGCCTTCTTATGATAGAAGGAGGCAACTGTTTGCAACTACGCCCCCATTGTTTTTCCGTATATCCTTTGATTAAAACCTCATACACGTCTCGTCCAACAAGAGATATTGCCTTATCCTCGAGATTTATGATTTCTTTCCCTTCAACTTCTTTTCTTTGTTGCTCTATTTTCTCCAATGCCTCTCTTGGAGTTGTAACCCCCCAAATTTGGTAAAACGTATTCATATTGAATGGAAGGTTATAAAGTTTGCCCTTATACTTAGCTATAGGACAATTAATAAAATTATTAAATTCATCAAAAGAAGATAAATACTCCCAAATCAGTTTAGAGTTTGTCCTGAAAATGTGTGCACCATAACTATGAACCTCAATACCTTCAATTTTCTCGGTATAACAGTTTCCTCCAATATGGTTTCTTTTCTCAAGAACCAAGCACCGTTTACCTTCTTTAATTTTTTGTTGCGCAAAAACAGCACCGAATAAGCCAGATCCAACAATTAAGTAGTCGTACTTCATAATGTTCTAATTTCCTTATATATTTTTATCCAATCGGACTCAGAGCCCACGGTTGAACTTTGGTATTTTTCCATTAACGTAAGATAAGAATTCTTGAAGTTCTTTATAAGACTTTTTGATAATTTCTTTATTTCGCTAGTCTCTTTACTCGAGAACTCTAAAACCAAGAAGGTGTTATTGTAACCGCAATAATAAAAGATTTTTTTGTACTTATAGGTTTTCGAAAAGTCAGCAAATAAGCATTTATCTTGGTAGATGGCCTTGTTTATCCGTATAAGCGATGGAAAAGCTGAAACTAAACAAATCTCTAGTTTTCTTTTAATTCGGGCTGTTAAGCCAAGAATGTTATCTGGATAAGTATCCGGAGACACGTTGACTGCTAACTTAAACAATTCTTTTTTGGCTAATGGCGCTAATTTGCTCCTCGCCTCTTGATTAGTTAGGTTGTTACGAAAATACTCGGGACCTTGCATTACATCTTGAATAGCTAACAGAACAGCCCGAGCTGAAGAATATTTGTATGAGCGTAATAAAGCTAATATAAGTTCTTTTAAATAGTTCACGACTTCGGATGAATTGGTCCCCTTCTTTAAGTTTATTACAAGAATTGCTCTTACGTCTTGATATAACGTCGAAGGCCCTTCTCTCCAAATAATATTTCCAACACTGACACCTATACCGTTGAGAGTGCACAAGAAAAACTTATTGTCAATTCCAAAGAGTACATCATCCCCTCTTACAAAAAAAGGAAACGGAAACTTTTTAACACTTGAAACTGGAAAGGCAAAAAACGGCCATGCCCCATAATCCGGAGAAGCTAATTGGCTATCTTGGAAAATTGCTCCGTAAGTAGTATCAAGTTCAAAAGAAACAGATTGTCCGATCCAGCCTCTTGAAGTAAATTTAGCGCCCGCCTGAATGGCTATTTTGGGGTTCTCTTCAGAAAGTATCGCTCCTGCTATTGCCAAATCCTTTTCTTTGGTAAGAGAAAAGATGGCAAAGGTGCGGCGGATGGACTCTATTTCGCAACGCACATCGTCATCGGTAAAAATACAATGCGTCGCTCCAATACTCTTTGCGTATAAGAGACCTTTAGCATAACCTCCACTTCCGCCGTAGTTCTGGTTTGGTAGTATGTGGATATTTTTTAAATTCTTTACTTCTTCGTAAGCAATATTATTAGAATTGTCGACGACGACAACTTTTAAGGACTTTTTTAACAATGGTTCATTCTCAATCTCCTCAGAGAGAGACCTTAGATGCGGCAATAAACTGTCTTTTCTGTTGAAATGAGTTATCACGGCAACCATTGAAACCTTATTAAAAGGGATTTCGTCAGTATAAAAGCCAGTCTCCTCGTACAATGAAAAGTTGGCTGAAGCATTCACTAATTCTACAAAGATGTAAGAATAATTTATACCTTCCACAGGCACCCGGATCGAAACTTCTCCTGAGACCCTTTCTTCAAGGATCAATTTAGCACAACAATCCCTTTGGATCTTATACAGCCTTAGTGTCACCGATCCCGTTGATTTAAGACGAAAAAATATATTCTCTAGCTTGCAGTACCTCCTCCATTTCGCAAGAGAAAACATATTGAACCAAGTATCAAAACTGATCCTTTTTACATCTCCTAACTCAACTTTTCCAAAATCATCTCTAGCATAAAAAGAACAGTTATCTGTTGTATGGTAAAAGAGCGAAGGTAGAAAGGAGTCCAAATCTTTGGGAAACAGAATGCGCTGTAGAAACATTTATACCACCTAGTAACCGTTAGGGTTGGATTGTTGCCAATTCCAAGCATCTTTACACATATCTTCTACTGAGTATTCAGCCTTCCAATTTAATATTTTTGAGGCTTTATCAACTTTCGCGTAACAAATTGCACTATCTCCGGCTCTAGGCTCAACTATTTCGAAAGGGATCTGAACGTTGTTGACTTTTTCAAAGGCTTTGACAAGTTCAAGAACGGTCGTATTATTTCCCGTTCCTAAATTAAAGATATCGAAGCCATCTTCAATTTTGCCTAGTGATTTGAGAGCCGCAAGATGGCCAGAAGCAAGGTCTTGGATATGAATATAGTCTCTGGCTCCAGTCCCGTCTCTAGTTTCGTATCCTCCTCCAAAAACGCGCAATTCTTTTCTTTTTCCTATTGCGACTTGAGTAATATACGGCATGAGATTTGCTGGTATTCCGCTGGGATCTTCTCCTAACAGTCCTGACGGGTGAGCACCAACAGGATTGAAATATCTCAGAATTAGGAATTTCCAATTCTTGTGAGCCTTAGCTGTTTCTCGGAAAATATTCTCTGCAATTAGCTTACTTTTTCCGTAATTATTTATAGGAGAAACAGGGTCCACTTCTGAATACGGTTCATTTTTCGCATTGCCATATACTGTAGCCGTCGACGAGAAAATTAAATTCCGAACTCCACAGTTTTCCATGGCATTTAATAATGAGATGCTTCCTCCGACGTTCACAGAGTAGTAAAGAATCGGATTTGTCACGGACTCACTAACGGATTTTTTGCCAGCAAAGTGTATAACGGCATCTGGGGTAAAATATTGCAGTTTCCTCGTTAAATTTTCATAGTCTCTAATATCTCCTTTAAAATAACCGACTTTTTCACCTGTAATTTTTTGAATCCGGCTTAAAACTTCGGGAGAACTGTTACTAAAATCATCATAAATAAAAGGGATGTATCCTTCCTCAAGCAGTTTAACAATGCAATGACTTCCAATATAACCTGCACCGCCAGTCACGAAGATCTTTTTCATTTTACTTTTCCACAAAACATCTAGGAGTTCTTATTTCACTAGAAGAATCATCAGTTGGTCACAACCGTCCAAAGTAATCCTTAATAACAAAACAGATTTCAACATTAAATTATCTCTAAATAGGTGAGCCAATTATAGGGAAAGATCCTCTAGTATTGATAATTATTAGGGAAGCTCTGTAAAATGCTTGATTCTTCCCAATGGCCTTTAGAGACTTAAT
>ERZ773245.1357-NODE-1357-length-17818-cov-5.290154_pt1 | contig 17818 bp, 14 predicted proteins | sample MGYA00580988_ERZ773245 | MGnify/ENA primary metagenome ERZ773245 (study PRJEB29015, sample SAMEA2737792) | human gut metagenome | biome: human gut; feature: human-associated habitat; material: faeces | place: China | collected 2012 ... | reverse complement strand
CGACCGGCCATGAAGTTCCTCCATTCATGGTCTTATTATACTTCTTTTTCTAATTAGATAACGTAATTTTAGAATTTTTTACTAGTTTTGTCAAAAAGAAAACAGTGCTATCGGCCTCATAATTATCTTTTAAATGGTTTCTGGCAGCGGTGTTTTGGCAGAGCTTTTTGAATAATCCGTCCTCAACGTTGTAACTAACTTGTCCGTTCGAAGACGTTGGCTTAAGTCCTTCAATAAAATCTTCATAGTCAAGGGACTGGTGAAAAGTAGTGAAGACAACTTGTCCCTTTTCTATTAATTTGTTGTATTCCTTAATCACATCTTTCCTTTCTTTTCGTTGAAAAGAAGGATTGCATAAACGAACAACCAGCTCTGGCACTGCATAAGTCTTGCCAGTTCCGGGAGCGCCGTAAAGAATTATATTTTTCTTTGCCTTCCATAATTTTATAAGTGGATCTTTATTAGCTATTTTGTTCTTTGGAAAATTAGATTCTTCACTTTCTTTTTCTCCACTATTTTTCCAGGCGGCCAAAGAAAATTCAGGAAAATTTTGTTGAGGTATTTCGCCTTGTGCCATTTTTGTTTTTGTTTGTTCGAGGATCGAACGGTAGGTTTCAAAATTAAGTTCCTTTTTCAGAGACTCGATTCCAAACTCTTGTAGGTATTTTCTATTGTTGGAGTCAAGGGCGAGGTACTTATCCGGATTGACCCAAAATAGAGCCATAGTTAAATTGTTGTTAATGTTAGGTTGGCGAATAACCTTATTAAAAACCGGTACCAAATTCGCTTCGTCAGGCTCAAAGGATAATTCGAATAATTTCCATATTTCTTCAATTTCATTTCTTAAGTTTGGAGAGGTGACATCAAAGAAATGCGAATTAGTTGGTATCAGAAGGGGAATTCCAGAAAAATCATTTGGTAACTCATTGGATACTTCAAAGAATTTCTTGAATTTTTGTGCTATTTCTAGTCTACTTTCTTTCTTTTTAGATCTATTTAACAAACCAAAAACTGTGAAAGGATCTACATCATTTAATTTTTGAAGATTTTTATCATAAAAATAGCTGTTAGGCTCACCCGTGACAATGCTTGAATATATCCAATCAAGCAATTCCTTGCGTTTGTTTTTATAAGGTAAAAGTCTAGTAGCTAATTCTTGATAGAAGGGAACCCAAGAAAAGTTTGTATTTGTCATATTACTCACCTGAGAAGGATGTTTTTTGTTCTTTTTACATTTAGCCGTTTTAAATCATAAATTGCGTTTTGTCATTGAAGTTTTGACTTTATTAAATTTTCTTACTGAAATATCTTTCTTATTTAAGCAATAATATTCTCACAAAGAAAAATCGAGGATATTTGATGCCAACTTTTCACCCATTCCGCCTTAAGCTGAGCAAAAAACTTCCAGTTTGCTGCCGGTACAGTTGCGAATAATTTCGGAAACCGATCCTAAAAGATTAAATACATTGTTTTGTCCGTTAGTCATCGCTTTTTCTTTACTCAGACCTGGCTGGACAATTCCAATATGAAAGTACACTGGATACTTATTTGTAGCTTCTGCGATCTCACTTAAAAGTTTCTCGTTCCCCAAAATGAACCTAGATCGATTGGACGCAGGGTTACTTTTATTAACTGAGCCCGCACGTTTAAGCATTCTTAGGAAAAGGGCTCTTGTGAATTTACTAGTCCATCTTCTTGATCTTAGGGCCTGAGAACAAACTTCATTGAATTGACCTAAGTTTCCGCTAGTTATTGCTCCATTAGTTGAATACTTTAGATGATAAAAATAAATATGTATTTCTTTATTTTTTCTTCGCTCGATTGCGACGACATCAGCAATTTCACCGGCGTTGTCATCGTCAAAAATAAGCTCAAAGCTACCTTTCTTTATGTTCTCAATAAAGTGGTACTGGATAGAGTCAGTCCGAAAGACTCCCTCTTTCCATTGAGATTCATTTGATATATCGCAGCCGCTCCAATCCAGAACTTGAAGATCTTGAATTGGGTAAGACGGTGTTTCTTGATTGTATTTAACAAATTGGTTCTTGCGCAGAAGGGATCCGTCAGGGAAAAGGAAATTCGGAGGGTAGGCTTTAAAGAATTGTGTTGCATCCATAGGATGCTTGCCGCCTTTTGAGACAAAAGTTAATTTTTCGCCTTTTGGTAAATCGGCAATAATTTTAAATGTCGGAGATTTTTCCGTTCCACCAAGTTGTATCTCGAACTCTCCGGCTTCTTTTCCTGAAAGTTGTAATTTAAAGCGATTTGTCTGCTGACAAAGTTGTAGTTCGGCGTCAAAACTCGAAAAATTCCCATGTTTAGACGATTTAATGATAATTTGATCTTTGCTATAGAGACTTGAATCCAACTCAACTGTAAAAGGTTGGGTATCTTTGGGAAAGCTCGTTTGTACAATGCTTTTGATGGAGTTTCTCAGTATAAAAGTTTCTTTTAGCCTCTTGTCAAATACGCGTCGGCAGGTCGTTTCTACAAATTCAACCCAATTGTTTATTGAACCTTTTCTTGTGGTCCAAACTTTACCATTCTTTGACACGCCTACACTTGTAAAACTATCCCCAAGTTTTCCGTAAAGTGTTCCACACGTTTCCGAAAAGGAAGCTTCTTCTTGAGGACTTTGGATGCGGGAAATATCCTTTGCAGCGATTGTTTGGTAGCTTGTGGTTTCATACTCTTTTCTTGAGCCACCAACATTTGTACCTACAGGCCATTCGAGAAGAGTAAAAATATTAAATAATCGGTCGCCTTCGTAAATTTCTAAGTCTTCCCCTAGCAATTTTTTTAAGAAAATTTGATTAATACTTGGATTTTTTGTGGAATTTGCTATACAAAGCAGTTGACTTTTAGAGGAAGATTGTATTGAGAACCAATGGATAACAGAGATATCCCAGAAAAAAGTATCCATGGATTGTTGAGATGTCCAATCAGAGGGTTCCCGAGTAATACTCGCTAAAACGACAACATTTCGGTCATCTTGAAATGCACACAAACAATCGTTGTCATAGCAATAGTCCAACACCTTCTTTTTAAGAGTCTTTTTGTCGAACTTTTTTTGGTAGGTGAAAATGTGATATTTGAAGGGAATGTTAAAAAGTGCGAGGTCAAGAGAAAAATCTGAGTTATTAGTTGGAACTTCAAAATTTCCGTAAAAGCTCCTGTCTGTTGTCTCAGTCATCAAGGCCACATCAGACAAATTTGGGATGATATTGTTCCAATCGCTGTCTTCCTCGTATAAATCCTTCAAAAGCTCTGTTTGCCTTTCTTCAGCTCTGTTTAAAACAACTGTGGCATTCCCTAACTTTTCACCAGGAAGAGGGTTGGTTCTGGCAAAGCGGCCGATGAACTGGAGTAACGGCGCCAAACTCTTTTTACTATCATGGATAGCAGCGATTTTAAATTCAGGAATATCGATTCCTTCTCCCATCATGTCTACACAAATTATGACGTCAAGCGATTTAATTTCTTTGGGAGATTTCTTTTTTTTACCGCTGTGAACTGATTCAATAGACAGAGTAGGCGCCTCCTTTTGGTAAATAAGTTTCAATTCTTCTGCTCTATCTTTAGAGTTGCAACGAGCCAAAATCTTGTGAGTAAAACCCTTGGCACGGTCACAAGCAAGAATTCGTAGGGCTTCTTTAGCAATACTTTTGTCGGCCTCAGCAGAGACTAACTGATAGATGGAACTTAATTCAATTTTGGAATAAACACCATCTTTCTGTGCTCTTCGTAAGCTGTAGGAATAAACAATTTTTCCTTGAATTCTTTGTTTGTCTGATCTATATGGCGTGGCAGTGAAAAGGACGATATTTTTGGGAAGGAAAAAATCCAAAATACCTTTCCATGTCGGGGCCTCAGTGTGGTGACCTTCGTCCACGAAAACATGTGAAAAAAATGGGGCTATTGTTTTAAAGTACTCAATGCGTTTTTTGACGATGTTGGGTGTAACAATTACGACGTCGGAACAGAGGACGATATCTAACCAATCCTCTGAGCGTGTTTTGGGGTTTAATGTTGCGACTCTTAGGTCAAATTTCTTTTGCGGGAGAATACCTTTTTCTCTCAGACAACCTACATTTGCAAACCTTTCTGCAAGTTGGGTCCGTAAACCGTCCGATGGAACGACGATCAGCAGACGTCCCTTAAAAATCCCAAAGCAGAAAAGAGCAATCATCAAGTCGGTCTTACCCGTTCCTGTCGGTAATACGAGAATTTTACGAGAATCATTTTCCACCGAACTAAGCATTGCAAAGAAGGCTTCTGCTTGTCCTTTTCTGAGGTTGAATATCTTATTTACATCGAATTCTTTTCTTATCTCATTGAGCTCGAAAGAAGAAGAAATAAAAGGAACGTAACTAAGAAGTTTTGTTTCGGACATAATTCCCCCGAAGAGAGTTTTATTTTTGTTATCCCGTTGTTCTAAGATTGAGTGTACTCCCATCTCTTATCACCGGGCTTCTGTTTATTAAATTCATATAAAAACAAACGCAACGTGGGGAGAAAAATATTGCATCATTCTTCGAATAATTATGGAGAGTTGCCGGATTTTCTAGAAGAAATATCAACTGCAGCCAGATCGTTTCTAATAAATGGGGGTGTTTACATAAGAATGGACTGAATAGCTTCTTCGCCTGTAAACTTTAGACCTGACTCAATTCCCAACATAGAAAAAATAATTAGGAGGGAACAATCTAACGTGACGGATTTACCGCTGGCTCCGAATCTTCAGGATCAACTTGGCCTGTCTAACTACATGATGGCTTTGTGCAGCTTCGTTAAAACGGCACAAACTCCAATGACCATAGCGGTACAAGGCGAGTGGGGCTGCGGAAAGACTTCTTTAATGAACTCGCTTTATGCGCATTGCTGTGCTAACTTTAAATCGCTTCTCCCTCTCGGTTAAGTACCGCCCGAAGACATCCTTGATGAGAATGAGCCTCGCCCTTACCTGGGCGTTTGGGTGAATACTTGGCGGTATTCAATGTTAAAAAATGACAGCGATGGCCAAGTAGCCGTCATTAAAGGTGTCGCTCGAGAGATGAATGCTCAGATGGATAAACTTCTGCGTTCTTCTTCTAACGTTAAAGAAGTGGGCAGAAAATTGATGAACTCCCTTGGAGGAATCGCGCTGACGGCAGCTAAAGTCGGTATTCATTCCATCGGCCTTAACCCCGAGTCGTTAGACGACTTTAGGGAAACCATGCAAAGCGAACAAGAAGGTCCGGAATACGTTAGAAGAAAATTCAAAGAATCAGTAGAAACTTACCTAAGGGAATATAACGAACGGCAAAGGGCAAGAGATAAGGTCAAGGGCTTTATTTTCTTTATTGATGATCTTGATCGTCTTGATCCTCCGGTTGCGGTACAAATCCTTTCTCTGCTTAAAAATCTCTTTGAAGCAGAGAACTGCATTTTCATTCTCGCAATCGACTATGAAGTCGTCGTTGAAGGCCTCCTTAGCCGGTTTGGCAAAAAAACTGAAAGCAATGAAAGAGAGTTCCGGTCATTCTTCGACAAGATCATTCAGCTTTCTTTCCGAGCCCCGATTGAAAGCTATCAGATCGATACGTTCTTAAAATCCCTTTTAACGGAAATCAAGTTTTGTAAAAAAGCAAGAACACTTGAAAACCAAGAGTTTCTCTCGGACATTACGAACCTCGTTGTGAATTCTTGCGGGAAGAATCCTCGTTCGATTAAACGAATGGTGAATACACTTTCTCTTGTGAGAAAGATCCACGAATTCAATCCTTCAAGGATTGAAAGAGAATATCCGGAGACATTTTTAAAGCTCTTAATGGCTGTGGTTTGTATGCAGTCTGCTTACCCCAGAATCTATGAGGAGTTGCTCAAACGTCAAAATCTTTTTGAGTGGATGGACAGTGACGAAAGCGCGCCCCAGTCCTTTGAAGATGTTAAAGGTGAAGTAGAGGATATCGGTCCAGGCAACTTTATCCTAGGAAACGCTCTTCTTACTGATCCGTGGGTCAATAAAAGGAGTAGGAACGTTCAAAACCTTTTGAACATGCTTTTCCATCTCTGCATGGAAGTCAAATTTAATGACATGGAACCCCTTTGCTCCCAGCGAGATAGAGGGAGCAAAATGAAAGTGACAAAATTCTCATTAAAGGTGATTCCATGTCAGTTAGAAGGATACTCGCAAAAACTATCGATACAGATCTCGAATACGAAGCCATCGGTATAGATTTAGCTAAGAATTGCGTCAGTGCTGCTCTGTTAACAACAGATGGTGAAGTGGTCTGCATCGACCGGCTTGACTATTCTGAGCTCGAGAAAAGTGCCCAGGCGCTTAGTCCTACGACGTTCGCCATGGAGCCGTGCACTGAAATGAATTATTTAGTTCAAAAGTTAGAGGCTTGGGGGCATCGTTGTCTGGTTATCGGCGGCAAGAATGTACAGAACTACGTTGAAAATCATTATTCAGGCCAAAAAACTGATTTAAATGATGCTCAAGCTCTGGCTTTTCTAGCCCAAGATACACAGCTGAGGACAATCAAAGCCAAAGATATAGAGCAACAAAAGTACGCGAGCTTAACAACGCTGCGGGAACAATATATCAAACAATATAGACAGACCATTGTGTCTTTAAAAGGGATTTGCCAAGCCTGGGGATTGAATATATCGAAAGGAATCAGCGGGAAAGCTCAATTGAAAAATCTGATTGAAAATCACGCAGCTTTTCCGGAGGAACTGAGGGAAAGTCTCGTTGACATGGTCACACACGCACAAACGACTCAAAAGGTCTTGAATAAAATCACCAAAACTCTTGAGGTGTTGGCTAAGAACGATAAAGTTTGCCAGCTAATTCAAACGATTCCGGGACTGGGAACAATCTGCAGTTGCAGACTTCGTGCAACGATTGGAGACATCAAGAGATTTAAAAATCCCAAAGATTTTCCTGCCTATTATGGCTTGGTACCAAGAAGCATTGCCACAGGGCACAATGAGAAAAAAGGAAAAATCACCCATCGTGGAGACAGGACAATGAGGTCTTTAATGGTGCAAGGGGCCGGATGTGTGATCCGCTTGGCCACTTGTGGAAAATTAAAATCCAAACAGTTAACGAAGTGGATTTTGAAGAAGCAAAAAGAAAAAATGCCGTGGGGAAAACTAGTATGCGCCGTTGCCGCAAAGCTTTTACGGATCGTTAGAGCTATTCTTATCAGTAGCAAACCATATAACCCAAAAATAGCGGGGGTCGCGAAATGCTCATTGTCCAAAGGGAGCTAAAGATTTAACTTACAGTTCGAGCACAATCGTCTACAACTAAGCATGAGAAAGCCGAAAGGCCCGCTCCACAGCCCGAAAAACGCAATTAGCGTTGCAGCTATCAGATTTTAAGGGGCACGAGCGGACTGATCTTGAAGTTCATGGTAGGCAAATAGAATCAATTGAGGTTCTTGAAACAGCCTGGAGAGATTGGTAGATTGGCCTCTTCTGTATGCAACAGCAGACGCATTTAACCTCGAACAAGATACCTAGACAACCAAAAAAAATATGGAAACAGGTCTTGCTTCGCAAGACTAAAGAAAAACTTTATCCTAAAGTGCTTGACAACTACCGGGGTTCCAGAGATAAGGATTTAGGCAATGGAACTTCAGCAGAATCAAATCTTAGAACGACAAAAGGTATTCTTTCTCAAGTGCTCCAAGCGTCTAAACTCACATTTGCAGAATCAGATCAAGACGAAGATCTTCAATTTGAAAGTTTCGAAGACTTTGCAGGTTATTGGACTTCTTCAGATCGCCAGACTGAAAGAATAGAAGAAGAGACAATCTCTGGACTCTCCGACTTTTGCGAAATCTTTAATCGCATGGTGGAAGGACGAGTTGAAACTAAGTTCCTCAATAACGAAATTAGATTCATCGTTAACAAGTCAAGCGGCGGCAGTAGGGAAATCTTTTGGGTGAAGGTCGTGCCCACGGGCTTTGCGATCCAATGCGGATTCAGCAAAATTCTTATTAGGGAACGGAAAATTAAAGGTGTGAGGAACGCAGTCTTTGTTGATAGCGTTCGCCATCTCCGCGGCGACTACATGAAACTCATAAGAGAAAGACTCAAACGTTCCCTTGGGAAAAATAAACTCAAGCAATGGCATGTCATGAGAAATGAGTTTTATTCCATAAGCGATAATGAACAAATAGATCTAGAGCAGGCTGAACACGACGATTCAGAAGAAAGCAATAATGTAACGCTTGAAGATCAGGAGCAGAGGTATCCTGCTGCTGATGCTACAGATAATGAATCGGAAGAAATGGAACTAACTGGAGAAGAGACACTAAGAGGAGGAATGGAAGAAAAACAGAGTTCTCAATAAGTCAAATCCCCAAAAGCCGTCGGTTGGCAAAATTTCTTATTCAGAACTATGTGATTGAACTGACGGCTTAATCATTTTCTTTAATTGTATTGAGAGAAATCAGCGAATAACTGAAAATAATGGGGGCTATGCATTGAGAAGCAAAACAAATTGCTCTACCTGTAGGCTCAGAGGAAGGAAGAAGAGCTCAAAAATTTAAGTTGAGTTGGTAAGGTTGGGCAATAGACTTTCAATTCTGAAGCGCAAGGATCTCATATCGAAGAGAGAATAAAAAAGAAATCCTTCAAAAAATCAATCCAATTTTCTGGAGAGCTCATACTTGCGGTGAAAATCTTGTCCAACCTTTTAGTATGGATAGGGAACTATATTACAAACTTTTCTTTATGAGTTTACTTATAATTTTTTCTTGACTTTTTCCTTTGGTTCTTAACGCTTTCTGAAGTTCTTTGTGTAAATAGAAATTATGATTATTTAACAGCCAAAATAGTTTGTCTAAATAATATATTTTTTCTTTTAAAGTCGCGCCGGTTGATTCGGGAAGAGTTTGTGCAATTTCGAGGAAGATTAAATTTGAAGTGACATCATTTTCAAGGTCATAATTCTGAATTAATCCTTTCTTCTTTAATAACCCTATAATTCTTTTGATATGGACATCATTTTTTGCGGAAGGATACCCTAGTTCCTTTAATATGTATTGGGCCATTACAGCTTTTATTCCATGGATCTCTGTAAATATTAGGGGTAAATGGAAAGATAAAATTTTATATCTTTCTGGTGCATCTTGATTTTCTGCTTTTGAATATAATTCATCCAAGGTTAAAATCAGATTTTTTGCACCTTTCCAAGTCTGAATAAAAGCCATGAGTTGGAGACATGTCTTTGCTAGTCGCAAATATGAAGAGGTTTTAGATACAGGATCCTTGTCATCACCAGGAACAACTGCTGACATCTCCTTTAACTTTAAGGCAATTTCTTCACAAAGTTTTTCTAGGGAAGTTTTCTTGCTCTTTTTGTCTGTGATAGAAGAATGCTGCTCAAGCCAATGTTGAGGAAGGTAGCCGGTGAAAGGTTCATTCACAATTGACTCATATGCTAAGACGAAAGCATTTCCGGCGACAGACTTTCTTTTATCTTTTAGAAGATGGGAAAAGTGGCTTTTAATCCAATTGGGAAGACGTTGCCTCTGGACGGCAGAAGCCATTGCATTTTGAAAGAAAATGCAATTACCTTGGATTTCATCTGCATTTAAAATGCTTTCTTTAATAGCAAGTCTTTTTTTAACTTCTTGGTGTAAATATTGATTGATAACTTCTCTCTCTTCGTCATTTTTAGTGTATGGTTTAATTGTCTCTAAAAGATAGTTCTCACTATTTTCGCAAAATTTAGGAAAAAAATTTGATTTTCCGTTGCTAATGTAGTTGAATTTCATAAAATTCTCCTTTTTAATTTAGTCATTATTTATAAATTTGAGGATAACGATAAATTAATAACCTCGATATTTAGTTAACATTGTGGAAAGTTCATCATTGGTTTTAATGAACTTTTTTAAGTATTCTTCCGTGATTTCGAACTGTTCTCCTGAGTTTTTAACTTTTGTCCCAAGAATTTGTTCTCCTGACTTTGAGGTTATGCGGAAGCCATGAATAATTCTTTTTCTCATATCAACTATTTCCGAAAACTTCTCCGAAATTTCAATATTCGCTTTTTTTGAAATTGTTTTCTTAATAATCGGATTGAGTTTGCCAGATTCAAGGTCGATCAATTCATACCAAGAATATGAAGGGTCAGTTCTTAATATGTTTTCGATAATAAAAGAATTGTTAGAGCTGAAGACGCTCATTGCAATTCCAAGTAATAGCAAATATCGTTCTTCTGGGAGCGAAATTCCTGTCAGTGATGTTATGCACATTTTAAAAGTTATATTTTTCCCACAGGTTAAGCAAGATAGTTCTATCTGTAAAGACCGGCGAAATGCACTCTCTTCGGTTAACAATAAGAATTTTATTAGCCTCTTTTGACTTAATTCCTCCCCTCCGATGCGAATAGTCTAGATTCTTTTTGTCTTTTCTCTTAAACATACCTAATTAAGACTTTCAGATGTCACCACGCCACTGCAAGAATAAATTTCTGAACCATTGATGAGCAGGATCTCTATGTTTGCTATCTGACCAAATGATGGCCATTTTTGGACTATTCAGTTTAAGGTGTGGAACAAGATCAACAATCGTTAGGTTCGGATAAAGGGTACAGGCGGTTTTTGCGCTTTCTTCAGTACTAATCAAAATAAGATCGGATTCCGAAATAGCCTTCCAAGCCATGTCCGCACGGTCGGTTTTGAAAAACACGGACTCATTTTTGTTCCTTCCTGAAAAAATCTCATCGTCCGGCGATCGCCAATCCTGTTTGCGTCCCGAAGATAACGAAACGCGTTTGTACTGAGTCAAATCATCAACCGTGATCTTGTCTTTATAAACCAGCGGATGATCTTTCCTAACCAATAAGCAGCGGTGTCCCGTTTTTAGGTCGGCGTAATGTGCTTGTTGCGGAAGACCGACGGCTCTCCCGATCAAAAGATCAATATCGCCGCTCATGAGTATTGAGATAGGACTTTCTCCGATGCTGACGTGCTCAACGGTACATTCAGGAGCTTCGGAAAGTATTCTCGGTAAAACATAAGCCATCATAGAAGGAGCAAAACCCGGTGAGCAGGAGAATTTAAAGTGGCGCCGGCAGTGTTTTAAATCGAAATCTCGTTCACGAATAGTCGAAGCAAGTTCCAAGAAACTCTCGAGCTTGGGTCTAAGGTTGTGAAAATAAGAGGTGGGGAGTAAAACGCCTTTAGATACAACAAATAGCGGATCGCCGAAAAAATCCCTATACCGATCGAGCAGTCGCGTCGCCGCAGAGGGAGAAAGATTAAATTTTTCTCCGCTTTTGCCGATCGCGCCGGTATCCGCAATAGTTAACAGAAAATCAATATGATCCGAATTAAAAGGGTCTTTTTTGGATGGCATCGAATTTACAAAAAACGCAATTCCAAGGTTGATTTATTTGCTATTTCTAATTGTAAACAAACTTCATAGAATCAGGAGGTGTACCGACACATCTACCAAGGAGAATATATGAAGACCTTTGCTTTAGCCCCAATAACCATCCTAGTTTCCTCTGCTTTGGCCTTGGCCTGCGGCTCGTCCTTCGCAGAAGAAGTTGCTAAAACCCAAGCCGTGAGTACTGCGTCTCCCCAAGTTCAGGAAATTTCCGGTGCTACTAAGAAGCGTGAAGCAACTTCTGGAGCATTTGTCTTAACCAAGACAGCCGAAGGCAAAAAACTTTTGGCAGATATGGCAGCTGATTTCCTTTATACCGGTCCCAGCACGTTCGACGGAAAGAAAATCGGCGGCGGCAGAAATATGTATGCAATCGCCACTTCTTACGGCAACAGACCGGAAAACATCACTGCAGAGTTGACGACAGATTACGATCCGGCTAAAGGAACTTTTGTTTTCTACGGAACAACTGCCAAAGACAGCGGCAAGATCTTGAGAGCAAGCAAGTCCGGAACAGGTGTTTCTGTTGCTTGGGTCAAGCAGCTTCGCGAAAATGAAATCAAAAATCATGGCTATAACTACTACGACAGCTATGGCGTGCAGTTTGACGGTCCGGTAGAAGTCATCACTTCTAAATCGATCAATACTGGAGATCCGAAGAAAGATGCGGAAGCACTGAAGAAGCTTGAAGCCATTATGAGTAAGTCCTTGACGACCATCAAAGAATGGAACCTCCTTTGGCACTTCGATCCGAAGCTGAATCCTCAGCAGCTGGCAAAAGCCAAAGAAAATGCGATTCGCGATTTCATGTCCTATGAAGATGTCTACGTCGTGAATCCTAAGAAGATGATCATCATCGGTTACTTCTATCGTCCTTTAATGGTCAATCCTAAGAATGCCTTTGTCTACGGCGACTATGGTATTGATTCTTCTAAACCCGGATTCAAACTTGAAGAAGCTCCCGGATATCAAAAAGCGATGAGAGATACAAACTGCGCATATACCGTGAGCAAACAAGGCCGTGCTGAATATCCGTTCTTGGATGCAAAATACCCGGCTTCTTCTCCGAACAATATTATTAATCGTTTAGTGGCCTATAAAAACGAACAGGTGTTCGGACAGTCAAAACCTGCCGCTAATGCCAAACCTTTGCCTGCTGCTTTAGACAAGATAGAGAAAATGTACAACGGCGGCGGAAAGATGCTGACCAAAGCTGAAGCAGAGAAACTTGCAAAAGAAGCAAACGGAAAACGTCAGGCAATTTATTGGGAAGACACCAGTAAAGCTGTTGATATGCCGGATCGTTACATGATCACATACACAGGTGTCGACTCCAACGGCAAGAATTACATCAGCGTTCAGCCGAACTGGAACCGCTTTTTTATGCTCCAGCCTAATAATATGTGCGGTATCGCAACACGTCACACTCTGACCTGGAACTAATCTTCAAACCCACATAGGAGACAACGGATACGTTGTCTCCTCGAACAATACGAGGAAAAGTTATGAAAAAAGTTCTTGCTTTATCTGCGGCTGCTTTACTCATGACCGGGGTTTATGCAGCAGAAAGCAATGTTCAGGTCTACGGTGTGATTGATGCAGCTGTCACCGGCTATAAGGCCAAAGGGCAGGATGCAATGCTGGAATTTACATCCGGTTTTTCAATGGGAAATCGTATCGGCATTCGCGGCAGAGAAGATTTAGGTAATGGCTATTCTGTCGGATTTGATTTGGAACAGGGCTTCCTTTTGGACACAGGAGCTCAGTTCAATACTTGGAGCAAAGACGGTGTTGTACAGAATGGTGCCTTCAATCGTCAGAGCTATTTAGATGTAACGGGTCCGTTTGGCAAGATTGCTTTCGGAAGAATGGTTTCACTTAGCGGAGGTACCGGTGATTTCAATATGGCGAAGTGGAGCCCCTTTGGAATCGGTTACGGGGTAGCCTCTTTTATTGGCTATACCTTTAACCAAAGCCGCGTTAATAACGCATTGGCCTACGTTTCTCCGAGTTTTGACGGCTTTAAAGTCCAAGCCATGTACTCTAACGGTACAACAACAGATGACGAAAAATGGTCTCATAACGATCATTACTACGGAATCGGGGCGATGTATGACAAGGGATCGTTAAATGCAGAGCTTATTTTTGAAACTCTCGACAATAAGTCTTCCGAAGCGCTTAAACCGGCTTATGTGATTTCTGCCGGCGGTTCCTATAAGTTCTCGATGACCAAAGTCTTCTTCGGTTATCAATACGGAACCCAGGACAATAAACGCAAACAGCATGTGATTCTTCTCTCAAGCGCAACTCCTTTGGTTGGTGGTACGTTAAAGTTCGGAGGCAAGTTGCTTTTGGGTAAATTGGATGGAAAAGCCAAGAAGGCCGGTATGGAAGATAAATACAATTCTTGGAACATCAATGCTGCCTATGAGTATCCTCTGAGCAAGAGAACTTACGTGTACGGATTCGCCGGCTATGCTGACGGCGGAAAGTTGCTTTCCGGAACTGCTTCTTTGAAAGCAAGCGGTTTACCTTTCCGCGCCAATATGGTTAACGCATGGCAGCTTGCTGTAGGTATGAATCATAAATTCTAAAAATATGAACCCAAGCCGGAACACGAATCCAAGTTACAGCCTATTGGTAATTTGTTCCGGCTTTTTTGCAGCAAGTATTACCGCATGTCTAAATGTTGCCAACAATGAATACTGTTTATCCCAAATTTTATTCGTTCGGTATTTTCCTCTGGCCTTAATTTCATACTCGCTCCTTAAGCATTCTCACGTTTCCATTAAGACTCCTAACGCACTTCTGACAACGATTCGCTGTTTATGCGGTATCGGTGCAGTTGTTTATAGAAGCTGCACAAAATATTCCGGTTATCAACGCTCAGACGATGTACTACACGGCACCGCTATTTACTAGCATCTTTTTCTGCTTGCATGCTTTCAATCAAAAGCGTTCGGTATGGTTAAAGATTCTTCCTTTAATACCTCTTGGCTTCTTCGGAGTTCTTCTTGTTAACCGTCCTTCTTTTAGCGAGGTTGGTTTTGGCTACTCTTCAGCCGCATTACTGAGCGCATTGTTCCTTTCACTTGCAAGCCTTTCTCTCAAAGGTTTAGGTAAAAGAGGGGAACCTAGTGAAAGAACAATTTTTTATTTTTCGCTGACGTGCTGTATCACTGCGGCAGTCCTTTTCCCGTTAGAAAGTAAACCCTATAAAAGTTTTCTCGATCCTATTTTTATTCTTTTGGCGCTCTTTACTTTTCTTCAGCAGTTTTGTGTCACCCTAGGCTGGGGTAGAGGCTCGACGTTACTTAATTGTGTCTTTCAATTTTCCGGTGTGCCGTTTGCGGTAATGTTTGGTGTCCTGCTTTTTAATGAGCGATTGAGCTTATCGGCAATTTTCGGAATGGTGATACTTCTTGCCAGCGAGTTAGTGGCAGTTTTGATTATGCAAAAGAAGCCGCATTCGGTGAACGGTAAGAAGGAGAAGCTATCTGGCTAATAGAGAAGCGGAAAAAGAGGTCCCAAAAAACAAATTATTCTGCTTCTAATAAGTTTGGTCCATCAAAGTACGGTACTTGGACAACCTAACAAAAGCAACTGCATAAATCAGAATGGACAAGAGTTCTTCCATTATTCCTGTAGCTGCACAATTCTCAATCGAAAACATCCATTCCAGAGAGACTAATTTTGCAGAAACTGTTTTTGTACAAATCCAGCTTCTTAATGCTCATATCCCCAATTTATTATTAGCAGTACCGGAGAGTCTTAAAGCAATCTCAGCTGAAGTTTTAACTCCTAATTTTTCAGCAATCCGGGCCTTGTGAAATTTCACTGTCCTTTCCGAACAACCGAGACGTTCAGCGATTTGTTTATAAAGTAAACCTTGTGCAAGGAGCTGAGCAACCTCTCGCTCTCTTTGCGAAAGAGAGCTCGTCGCTTCTCTTTCAGCTTCTTCCTTTTGACTTCTTAAGAAGTGAAGCAAGTCACTTTGGCATGCCTGAAAAACTGCCCCCTTTAACCTCTGAGGATCAACCGGTTTCAGCATGAAGTCCTGAGCACCGCGTTTCAATGCAAGCACGGCCATATCAACATCTCCGTGTCCGGTCACAAAAATGATAGGAATCTCACGCTCGAGAATCTCTAACTTTTGCTGAAGCTGCAGACCTGAAAGTCCCGGCATCCGAACATCAAGAATCAGACAACCGATTTGAACGTTTTCAGAAGCAAGGTAATCTTCCGCACTATTAAAGATCTTGCAGTTCCAGCCGGAACAGCGAAGCATAAATTCATAGGATTTCGCGACAGACTCATCGTCGTCCACAATTCTGACTAAAGACTTTCCCTGAACTAAGCGGAGGACGGATAGATCTATAGGCTCGGAAGAAGGATACATGCGATGACCTCTTTATTGTGCTGACGAATACTGAGCTGACCGCCCCAGCGTTCTACGACTCTTGCCGCAATTGCTAATCCCAGTCCGAGACCGTTGACTTTAGTAGAGTTCTTCACGGCAAACAGATTATTAAAGCATTCTTCATGTTCTAAAAATCCTTCATTGGCGACAGTAACGGCGGCTTCACCGTTTTCACCGGAGATCTCTAAGGTGATAATCGGTTTCGTTTCTTGGTGCGTTATGGCTTCGGAAGCGTTATTGAGCAAGTTGAGTAAAACAATTTCAAACTGAGTGGGATCAATCCGGACAGAAACCGGAGCGTTGCCTGATGCAACGAGATTAACTTCGTATTTTCCGCCTAACTCTTTATACGTTTCGAGGATAGACGGAACCGACGAATTCAAATCAACTTCACGAACCTTCGATTCTTTTCCTTTAATCAGTCCTCGCATATGCTCAATAATCGAAGAGGCCCTGATGGACTGCTCATCAACGACCTTGAGCGCTTCCTCCAGAACTTTCGCATCGTAATCCTGAGAATGAAGAATATCTCTGAGTCCTTCGGAGTAGTTTCTGATAACAGTGAGCGGCTGTCTGAGCTCATGCGCGATCATGCTCGAAAGCATGCCGACAAGGTTGATTTTCTCCATGTCATGTAAGTGACGATTCGCGCTGACGGCTGCTTGGTGCTCCGCCATTTTTTCCTTCATCGTTTGTCTCAGACGCTCGGTTTTCCTTTCAACCTGTTGTTTCAAGATGAGGTTGTGAAGGAAAACCGCAATCATCACAACGAAAACAATGAGAATAAAGCTCCAGTAGTTCCGAATAAATTCTTTCCAGTCCCAGTTTCTCAGATATTCGTAATGTCCGACCTTTAAATTTTTATAGAGATTGTCCAGTTCGGCGAAGTTCCGAGGAACACTCCATTCATTGCCTTGAACGGCAGGAAGGGAAAACAATATTTTGGTGGTTTCTTTTCTGAGTGCTTCAGAAGTGTTCTTGGTTGCGGCAAAAACCCATCCGGGATAAAGTTCGCTCGATCGAATGCAGTATTCATTTGAACTTGTGGGCCTAGGCTCGATCACTCTGAATTCATTGCTTTTAATCTGTCCGGAAGACGAGAGTTCCTCGAGAAGGCATGTTCGTACGATCGCAGCCTCACACTTGCCGCCCTTCAGGTCCTCAAGAACTTTTGGCATGGGATAGCCGGAATAGTGAACAGAACTAAAAAATTTATCCGGATCAAAGCCTCTGCGATTGAGCTCACCTAAAGCAATGTATAAACCCCCGTAAGCATTCGGCGCGACGGCGCAGACGCTTTTTCCCTTTAAATCTCGAAGAGAAAAATTATTGCTGTTCTGCTGAGGAACAACAAAAACAGAACCTAACGCTCTGTCTAGGCGCCTAAAAAATTGATTGCTTTGAGAGGCAAGGGCAGTGGTATCGAGCTTCTGTCTGCTCGAAACATAGAATCCCGGATTGGAGATAAAGAAATCCAATTTTCCTGCAGCAATGGCTTTCTCTAACCCCGGAAGATCGTAAGTCGAAACCTCCACATTCCTCGGTTTTAATTTGTCCTTGAGAACAGAGGCTGTCTCGGCATAAAGAACGTTTTCGGCTTCATTGCCGGAAGTGTTGAGAATGCCGAGATGAATGGTCTCCGCATACAGCTGAGAAGAAAAAAGGAGCAGCGGAATGAACAAAAGCTTGATATTCATCAAATTTAGGCGCGGAGACTCCTTCCTTCAGGCAGGGGAGGAAGCGCCTCCTCCTTTCGAATTTCTTTTAAATAGGTCCGTCTCTTCTCCAGCAGACGCAGCTTTTTGTAGCTTATGCCCGCTGAAATGCGGGTGCCGTCGAGCTTTCGTACATCAAAAGACCCGGAGGATCGACGGCCGAAAATAAAGCCTTCTTCTCCCTGGCAAACAACCTTGTCAAAAAGACGGAAGCCTTTGACCTCAAAAGGCGCCTGATTGCGCTTTCGAAGCCCGTGTTTGAGGATGGAAAGCTTGTGAATCTGCC
>ERZ773245.1355-NODE-1355-length-17931-cov-2.644439_pt1 | contig 17931 bp, 12 predicted proteins | sample MGYA00580988_ERZ773245 | MGnify/ENA primary metagenome ERZ773245 (study PRJEB29015, sample SAMEA2737792) | human gut metagenome | biome: human gut; feature: human-associated habitat; material: faeces | place: China | collected 2012 ... | reverse complement strand
TATACAAAAAACCTGACACAGTAGACTTTAATACAAACGAAAGATACAGTAGAAGCATTAAAAGTATCGCAAGTTTTACAGAACCGTGTTTTCGGTATTTAAGATCTTCATAATTTCTGAAGGGATGAAACGGTACTGTCAGCATAAGCTTTACTTCTTCATTTTCTATAAGGGCACGTTTTTTCTTTTTAAGAGATAACGCCGCCCATACAGACACTCCTACCACAAGAGTCAATGCCAGAAGCATCCATACAAAGTTTTTCGCAAAAAAATCGGAAAGAATTGCTTTCCAAGCAAGATCGTAAACAGAATAATCGAGCGCTGACCGTGCGTATTCCTTTGCTTGACTGTAATTCCCGTCATTGTAGGAGACCATAGCAAGACCGCGATATGCAAGCTGATTTCCGCGATCCTTTGAGAGAACCATCTCCCACAGCGGCTTTGCTTCTTCGTAATCGCCGCGTAGGTAGAGCGTCTGTGCTTTCCGCAACAGAGTGCCATATTCTGTGGGGCGGAACACCGTTACCGAATTATTTTTATAATCCGCCACCCATAAATCATCACTTACGAGCGTCATTGATACCGGTTTATTGAATACGCCTAACTGTTCCCCTGTCTCAAGTCCTCCAGCAAATGCGCCAAGCAGATTGCACTGACTGTCATATAGATAAATCGTTCCGTTTGTAGAATCAAGAGCAAAAATATAATTATCCTCGGAAACCTCAACCGCAACAATTTCCTGCGCCCGATACTTTCCGGTATTTTTTTCCTGCAAGACCATCTTGCTTTCAAGAAAATTAAGCGTTGTTGAAGCAATCGAGCCGCCGCGCGGATCGCGCTTGTATAGAATATTCGCTCCATTCGGACTGATTTTACGGATTTGTCCGGCTCCGTTACTTGAGGAATCGGTTTTTCCGGTGCAAGTAACCAAATATCCGTCGGCATCAAATGTAAAATCCACGAAAGAATAGGGCAACTTTTTTAACGATGCCGAGCGCTTCGTATCATTGCTTGTAAGCTTATCCCATAAATACGACAATGTATCCAAAGCCGAACTTGATACAGTGTTCGAACCGTAAAAACCCATAAACGAACCTTCCGGACTGAACATAAGCGCACCGTAATAGCAACCGAGGCTTAAAATATAAGTGTAATCCTGACTGTCACGGGCAACAGCCACAGGCTGAAACATAAAATCCTCAGGAATGAGCTCTGAATCAGGGCATCTTATATCCCGTATTACTGTTCCGTTACTGTCCAAAAGCAGCACTCGCGCATTTACGGTATCGCAAAGATACAATATTCCATTCTTATCACAGTAAATTCCCTGTGAGCCGGAATAATCAATCGGAGTTCCGTCCGACGATATAACCGTAAGCTCACTACGCAGCGCGCCGTTTGCCTCAAGCCACACTATTCTCGATTCCTCGCCGCACAAAAGGAGTACGCTGCCGTCAGACGCGGTGCAAATATCCGTTATACCGGAAAGTGCATTATCAAGTTGCAAACCTCCCGCAGATATGGTTTTCACCGCAGTATACAATTCTCTTGACAGCTGCAGATCAGTATTTCCTCCCTGAATATCCGTATGCGTATAGGTATCTGTCGGAGCAGCGCAAACCGATATGCTGAAAGCGGCTGCAAAAATAAAGATCACGGCAAAAAAGCCTGATATTGTTTTCTTTAACAAAATGCCATCTTCCTTTCCGGAAATTGTGTTCATTCCTTAATACCGGAATTGCTCATAGTTTCCATAACATTGCTCTGTGTAAACAGAAATACTATGATGGGCGGAATCATAAGCAGAACGGTAATTGCCATTGAGCTTCCCGAACGTGCAATTCCGCCCGCTGAAACTGAGCTCATTACGTACGGCAAAGTTTTCAGTTGCTCACTGAAAATTGTCCCGCTCGGTACGACAGACCACATTCCCTGAAATGAGAAAAGCAGGACGGTCATCCATGCCGGTTTCATAATCGGCATTGCTATCTGCCAATAAATACGCATAACGCCCGCACCGTCAATTCTTGCCGCCTCAAGCAGTGAATCCGGAATACTCACATCCATAAACTGTTTCATAAGAAAGCAACCGACTGACGACGGAATTGCCGGAAGGATATACACCCAATAGGTATCAATCATATGTAACTTACAAAAAATCAAGTATTGAGGAACGCCTAATGTATAAGCATTATACAGCAACATAAGCTGTACTATTGTAAACATCAGCTTTCTTCCGCGTATTCTGGACTTTGAAAAAGTAAATGCCGCAAGCGAAGAAGCAATTATTCCGACAGCGGTTGTTACAACTGCAATAAAAATGCTGTTAAACAAATAACGGGAAATCGGGATTTGAAGATTACTGAGCAATGCCGGAAGCACTCTGTAATTAGAAAGCGTTGGACGGCGAACAAAGAAACTCGGCGGAAATATCAGCAGCTCATCAAGAGGCTTTAAGGAAGTTATAATACAATAAAACAACGGAAAAACCATAAAGATACCCGCAAGAATAAGAACTGTGAAATAAAAAATATTTCCTGCAGTGGAGCGCGTATAGCGCCTGTATTGCGACCTATTCCCAGCCATTTTATCTCCTCCGCCCCATTTGACTTAAATTAACTGCCGCTGCGCAGCGGCAGACTGTATACTGTATCCTCATATTTATCATTCACCTGTCGCTCTTGCCTACAAGATTCAGCAACCATCCAATGAGATAACGGAAGCACATTATCATTCCGAATAAAAATACGGAAAGTGCAGCGGCATAACCCATTTCATAACGTGTGGTTCCGACATCACTTATCAACGATACAAGCGTATCAACAGAATTGTTGACGCTCGGATATCCGGCTAGCGTTTGAATCATACTGCCGATGGAAAACACGCTCTGTATCTGCATCACGGAACTAAACAGCAGTATACTTTTCATAGACGGCAAAGTGATATACCACAACTCATGCCAGCGTGTACGGATCCCGTCAATTGCTCCGGCCTCATAAAGTTCCTTATTCACATTCTGCAATCCAGCTATATTTGCAAGGAATGATACGCCCATACTCATCCACAGTTGTATTACAAGAATGATTGTGAAGTTATAGTTTGCATTCTGAAACCACTGTATCGGCTCAGAGATTAAGCCAAAGCTTATTAGTGAGTTGTTTACATAGGCGTAACTATCGCCGGAGAACATAATCTGCCATATATAATAGGCATTCCCTACTAATGCCGGAACATAAAATATAAACGTCAGAAAAACACGAATTATAGGCGGAAATTCATTAATCATCCATGCAAGAAGAAAAGCCAGAATATAACCAAGCGGTCCTGCAATAATTGAAAAGTGCAACGTAGTGCCTACTACCTTCATAAACAGCCGATCGCCCGTAAACATACGGATATAATTTTCAAAGCCTATAAACTTAGGTTTTGAAACCATATCATAATCAAAAAAGCTGAGTGTTATAGAGGACAAAACCGGAAGAATATTAAAAACAAAAAACGTTCCCATAAACGGGATAAGAATTAAGTAATAAACTAAATCCTCGTTTGTCATTTTCCGTCTGCGTAATCCGGTCTTTTGATTTTTAACCATAAATTTCACCCGCTTTTTAATCAATTCTTGTTGCTGTATTGCTGCCATTTACGTGCGATCTCTTCATCAGCCTCAGTACCGTATTCCATGAGCATATCTTTGGTATTCTGATTATCGTTTACAACATTCCAAAAGCTTTGATAAATTGAACGCGACACATAATAGCTACCTGGGTACTCCGGTATTTCCTGAACCTCATTCCACGCCTCAAGTATGGAATCGAGCATCGAATAATCCCAAGAAAGTCCCTTGATTGCCTCAACATTTGAGAGTGCCACACGTCCGGAAGGACCAAGCACCGATTCCACATCATTTGAATAAGTAAGCTGCGTTTCAGTGTCTGTCCACCATTTAAGAAACTCCCAAGCCTGCTTAGGATGTTTTGTGTTCTTTAAAATGGCACAACCCGTTCCTCCGCCGGAGGAAGCATGATTCACTGTTCCGTCATATTGAACCGTTCCCGGAATTGCCGCCATACTCCAAAGACCATCTATCTCGGGCGCGGCAACTTTGATAGTTGTATAAAAATTATACGGCGCTATACCTATCGGCGTCGTCCCGGTTCTGAAACGGGTATAGAAGCTAAGTGTAACAGGAAATTTAAGCTTTGTATAATAATTCGTCCATTCCTCGAATACTGTCATTACATCCGCCGAAAGTAATGCCGTTTTCTTTCCGTCCTCAGTATAAAGCGACAACCCCTTCTGCAAAAGCATACTCGGGAAGATGTTATTGCTTCCTACGCCGGAATTGACCTGCGAATTATCAGTAGCCGGATTATTCGGCAGCCATACCGACATATTGTTACGCATAAGTATTTTAGACGTTTCTTTAAACTCATCCCATGTTTTCGGCACCTTGACATTCAGTTCGTTTAAAACATCGGTTCTGTAAAACATCATATAAAAAGTTTGCGTATCCGGCAGCGCATACAAGCCTTCTTTATATCGGTAAGGAATCTCCGCACCGCTTTGAAAACGCTTTAACACCTCGCCAAGATCTGAAAAAACAGTCAAATCATAAAGCACGCCTCGCATTGCAAGGTTAACCGGTTCTGAACGCGAATGCTGTAAAATACAATCCGGTCCGTTTCCCGACAGCGTCGCCTGAATAATATTTGCGTTCACAAGCTTAACACTGACAGGTATACCGGTTTCCGAGGTGAAAGAACGGTCAACAAGCGAGCTTAAAACCTGCGCCTGATCACGTCCCCAATTCACCCATATTGTAATTCCGTCATCGGAATCCGAAGTTGATACGCTCGAATAGTTCCGAACGAAGGATGTAAGAAAGCGCATGACAGAAAAGTTAATTCTTTCAATAATATCCGCTGTTTCAAACGGCTGATCCGTACCCGGAGCGCATAGCTCCATTTTGTCAATATCCAGCGGCATACTGCACAAATCCTTTAAAACGGATGATACCGAACAATAATTGCTGTAATAATAGCTCTTGTACCTATGCGCCTCATAACGATGATTCAGCATCTGATCGATAACCTCAATCATATTTTGAATTACGGAATAATTTGAGCCGCTTTTTTGACCGGTAATCTTTGCTAATGTTTCAGCCGCATCCCCCAAAATCTCCCGTATTTTATTAAGGCGTTCTTCCATGTCGCTTATCTGCAAAAAAAGATTGTAATCACGGTAAATATCAACATTCTCACCTGTTATCATAGTGATATCAACATATAAGCGGCTCATAAGATTAACTGCTTCGGTCAGTTTTTCCTGCACTGGAGCAATCTCGCCGGCCGTCACCTCTAAGGCAATCTCATGAACACCCTCTGAAAGATAAATCAATAAGGTTCCCCGTTGCTGTCACTGAAAAAAAAGCGCTGCCAATTGTCGCCGTAGGTAAAACCGATAGCCTGTGCCTCCTTAAAGGGAACTTTACCGTCAATTTCAAGCATTCGGTATGTTTTACCGCCAATCACTGTATTTTGCCGAAACGAAAAGCCCAGCTGATACCAGCCTGCCGTTACTTCCGGGGTTTGCCAGACAATTGAATCTCCAACATTTTTCCAATTTCCTCCGCCTATATAATTCACAACATTATGCGAATAGCTGTGCGGCGTTACATTTACCGAGGCAGAATCGGTTTTCCCTACCAAAAATCGGGTAGATTTAATTTTGGCGCTTTCTCCCTCTATTACGATAGGCTCTCCCGTATAGTAATTCGCACTTTTCGGCTTTTCGTAATCCGCGGGCTGCGCCGTTGCACCAAAAACAAGCCTTGTAAGTACAAATTCAGAGTTTTTCGGAATAAGTCTTACCGTATGGATGCCTGCGCTTAAATACACCGTATAACTGTCGGCGCTGTTTACAGCGTCACTTTTTGCATAATTTAAAAATGGATTCTCGTAGGATACTTGCTCTGCGGCATATTCATTTCCGTTTGAATCGACTCTGCCGGTACCGGAATCCCGCCACATACGCGGAAATGTAAGCTCGTGTGCCTGTTCAAATGGATATTCGCCGTCTATCATAATTTCCAATTTCAAATCGTTCATCGTAGAAACTGCCGAGTAATACTCGATACCGATTTTGTAATTTCCTCGCTTTTCAATCATTACTTGAAGGGTAACGCTTTCACCGGCGGACTGCTCAATATCTACCGAGACACTGCTGTCGGTGGCTCTCTCCTGTGAGATATTTTCTGAGGGTATATCTGCCTTTTCTTCGGAATAAGCTGAAATCGGCACTGAAAATGCACTGCTCAGCACACCGCTAAGCAACACTACGGAGAGAATCAATGATATACTCTTTTTCATTACAACATCACCCATATAATCATTCAACCCAAGATATCATCTTAGGAGCACTGTCAAAAAGTCGGATCGCCTGTTCAAGCTCCTTCTGACCGTCGGCGGCAATTCCAGATTTCCGTATTATTTCAGTAAAAGGATTTTTCCCTGTCGGCTTGCGCTGATAGTACGAATTTCCGAAAACTGCAAGACCGTGTTGCTGTGACGGCGATTCTGCAAAAATCAAATTACCGTCAGCGCAGTCAAAAATATTATTTGAAATGACAAAATTCTTAAAATTTTCATAATGTCTGTTCCAGCCAAGAAGCAATGCCTGATTACCGCTGTCGGGACGCTGAATTCCACCCCATCCGTAGCCGCCACAGCGCAAAATATTTTCACTGAATAAAATATTTTGAATACGGCAATCGGTACCGCTTCCGTTGCCTGCCCAATATTCAAAATTCATTGAGCAATATTCTATCAGATTACGGCAAAAGAGTATATTTTCAAAATAAGCCTCTTCTTTGCCGCTGCCCTGAAAGGTCAGTGCAGCATCATATATCTGTAAAAAAAAACAATCGGTCACCGAAATATTTTCACATCTCAGCCAAAACTGTATTCCGTTTCCGTATCGTATCTCCTTTTTGAAAGTATGACCGCCAATATAAGAAAGCTCACAGCCGCAAATCTCAACACCGCGGTTATTTCCTAAATTTATTCCGAATACGGAAGCATATTTGAGTGTAATATTCTCAATCCGAATATCGTTCACATTCTGTGCAAATATTAGATCGTCAGCTGTGCCTATCTCAATATCGGAAAAACACTCCCCGGGATTACCGAGAGTTGTGTACAGGTAAAATACCCCTGAGACGGTATCATGAAAATAGTCTCCGTTTGAGCAAAGCTCGGTTATTTTATATTTGCGGACACCTATATATCGGTCATTTTCAAAGGTTACGACACCTGCAATATGCGTAGCTAACGTCAGAGTCCATATATCTTCATATGCACTACTTTTTTCCCACAAACGGCTGTCGGCATAATTGCGCAACGAACCTATTATTTGCGGTTTATTGCCCGTACCGTAGGCACCATAATGAACGCCGCCGCTCAAATATAGCGCATCGCTCACACGAAAAACCGAGCCTCGTTTGAGTAGTACCGCATCCCCTGAGCGCAGATGCAGTGTACAAAGGCGTTCAAAGGTAAGCGGCTTTTCAGCAGAAAGACCGTCATTATCATCATTTCCGTTTTCCGATATGTAATATATCCGAGCTCGCTTTCCTATTCTGTCAGGAAGCGATGCAATTGTTTGACGAGCCATCTGCGCCTTGTCGGCGGCGCCGGAAACTACGGATATATACGAATCCGGAAATTTTGCTTCGCAGCACATATTAATCTCCATTCTGCCGCTAAAGCGTCAGCACAAATAGGTTATGAAATCTCCGACAGCGGCTAATGGAGATTATATCGGCATGTTTCGCGGTTGCCTTTTATGTAATAAAAGGCGAGCGGAACGCCGTCCCTATATTGTGATTAGCGTGATTTTTCACGCTAATTCCCCTTATTACGATATAAAACTATGATAACCACTTTACCACAGACGGACTATTGTCAAAAGCTCGCAATGCCGACTCTAACTGCGCCTGATTATCAGCCTTATAGCTTGTCGATACAGATGGAGCGGTGAAAACCTGTCCGGTTGTATCATTTGCTAATTTTCCTATCACAACTGCCGTGTTATCTGCATGAGACGCATCGGCAAAAAGAGTATTGCCTGAAACTGTGATATGATCGGCTACCGTAGGTGGCTTTTGGAACGTGATTGCACGATAATTGTTCTTGTCAATAATGTTGTTTTTAATAGAAATCTCACAGAAAGAGCAACTGTAAAATTTCAGCATTAGACTTACCTCGCCGCCGCGAATTCCGCCGTCGTTAAGGCGTGTACCCCAGCCATAGCCATTAAATCTCATAATATTATTTTCCACACGGCAATTTCTGATCTCATAATTCGGTTTTGAATCCCACAGCTCAATATCCATATCGTTATATTCCATCAGATTATTGCTGAAGCTTACATTTATATAGTTTTTTCCATCCATTCCTTGAAAGGAAATTGCAGTATCGAATATCTGATATATCCAATTATTCTCTACAACTGAATTTTCCGTGCCCGACCAGAATTGCACTCCGTTTCCGTAACGCACGGTACTGCTCAAATTAGAGCCGCCTATAAAACCTATCTCGCAATTTGTCACATTAACATTATTATTACTGAAACCGCAGTCAACGGCTAACTTGCCGCAGTATTTTAAGCAAAAATTATCAATAGTAACATTGCTTACGTACGAAGGGAGATAAAAAATCGAGGAATTAGGAGAAATTTCAATATCATTATAGAGATAACCGGGATTTCCTTTATCTGAATATAAATAGAGAATTCCGTCGTTTTCATTATGGAAGAAATATCCGTTTTGCGTAAGCTGCTTTAAGCCCGACTGCATTTTGACTCCTACATCCTTACCATGGTCAAAAACCATACAACCGGCGTCCTTATAGCCGAAATCCACCTTCCAAACATTCTTCATATTGCTCGGTGTCCACAAATTAGGATCAGCATAGTTTTTAGGAGAGCCGTAAATGGTTGGCTTTTCGCCCGTTCCGTAACTGCCGTAAGTAATTCCGTCCACAGCGCTTATAGGCTCTGTTAAGCGCCATATACTACCGCGTTCAAATAAAACCGCATCTCCGGCCTTCAGTGAAATAGAATTCAGGGATCCGATTGTACGAAACGGAGTTTTATCGCTTTTACCGTCATTCAAATCGCTGCCGTCCGCCGAAATATAATAAACAGTGCCTGAAATCTTATAATTATATTTCGTGTTTTTTGCATTTAAAATGGAATTTCTTAATTTCTCTGCCTCGACATCGGCTCCACCGGAAAGCGGAAGCATAAGCTGCGCGCAATTGCCGGTCGGACGAACCTCATCGGCATCGGCACGTTGGTGGTAAACTTCAGCCGAAGCAGTATATTTTCCGGTCAGCGGATCAGGGGCGGTAGTCTCGCTACTCGTATCTAAAAGTGAACCTGTGGGCTCAGCTTCTTTTATCGGAGATTCTCTGCACGCTGCTCCCGCGGTTATAAGCAAAACTGTTGCCAAAAGCACGGATAAACCATGTAAAAGTCTCTTTCCAATCTGCTCGCCAACGCAATTACTATACATCAACATTCACCTCTTGCTTTTCGGTTAAATCCGGTATTAGCCTAATGATTGTAACTCTTGATTGTAGCGCTTTACACGAGCATCAATATCCGAAGCCGTGCTGTTCAATATGCTTGAGACTTGCGATGATGTGGAATCAAGAAGTTTTGTAATAAAGGTATCAGCCGGCTTGTCACCGTAAAAACTGTGCTGCTCCCGATAAAGCGTAGTCCACATACGATTAGACGTTTTCATACAGTAATTGTAAACCTCAAGTGCCTGTTCACTGCAAAAAAATGAAGAAAGATCATAATTGTTTCCGTCAAGAAAATAACGTAAGAAATACGGAACAGCTTTTGGATTCTTAGAACCCTTGGGTATGCCGTAAGCCTCGACCTCACTGAATAGTTGATATTCCTCCTTGCCGGATACAGTAGGTCCGGGAACCGCAAGAAGCTGACCGTTGCTTTTCAAGGTGGTAAAATAGGAATTCAAACGTCTCGCAAGCACCGCACTGCCGTTAAAGAACAACAATTTTCCGCCGTTAAAATCGTCATGATTCCATGAGCAGATAATTCTGTCTGTGTTTTTCATATCAGCAATCTTTTGAGTGGCGGAAATAAACTCACTGTCCCCGACTGCGCTGCTGTAGATTTTTCCGTCAAACTTAACCGGACCTGACACACCAAACCAGTACGAAAACTCACTCCAGTCCTCATAAGTGCAAGCACTGTCCGCCTTTGATTCCGCCATATAATCCTTGCAGATCTGAACAAACTTATCATATGTCCATTTTCCGTTTTTCCAAAGGGTATACGGATCCTCAAGGTCATATTTACTGATTAAACTCTTATTGTAAAGTAACATATTAGGACTTGACAAATTCGTGTTTTTAAGATTTACGGCATACGATTTACCGTTTACAGTGTAAATATCCGAAACCCACGAATCCCATGCTGCGTCACTAAAATCAAATTCCGCAACCGAAACAGGTTGCATTGAAATCGTTCCTGCCGGGAGTGGCGTTCTCATACGCACTACATCCGGTGAATTTCCTGCGGCTACCAGTGAAGCTAGTTTTGAAAGATATGTATCAAAATTTTCTGTTTGCCAGTTCACCGAAATTCCGGTTGCCTGCTCAAACTTTTTAATGACTGACGTTCCTCCGGTATACTCGCTGATTGGATTCCAGTTATAAACAGTGATGGAAGTTCCTCTTAAATCATTAGGCATAGACTCAAGCACCTGTTCCCATGTCTTTCCGCCGCCGACAGATTCGTTATTTCCGCTCGAAATATCCTGTTCGTCATCCTGCGCCTGATTACCGGAGATTGTATTGACCGAGTCCTTAAAGAAATCATCATCCGTTGAAACAGTCTTTTGCTCTCCGCAAGCAGCAAAGCTCATCATAACGCACAGAACCATGCACAGTGAAATTGCAGACACTAATCTTCTTTTCATACTTAAAACTCCTTAATAAAACTTATATAAATGGGATCAACCCACAATTCCGCTCGTAGCGATACTGGCCATAAACCTTCTCTGTATAACAATATAAAAAATTATCAGCGGCAGCAAAAACAGTAGACAGCCCGAAAGAATAATCGGAACCGCATTAAGCTGGCCTGCCGCCTGTCCCCCGCCCAATATATTTATCACACTGTTTATATTCGTATTATTGAGTGCAACGCTCAGAACCGGATGCTCCGAAAGATACATTTGTGCAAGATAATAGTCATTCCAGTGCCATACTACGGAAAACACGAGTACCGTGACAGCTGCGGCGCCCGAAGACGGCACAACTATGCTTAAAAAGGTTCTCCATGCTCCCGCACCGTCGATCCATGCAGCTTCTTCAAGCTCCTTTGGGAGACCTTTAAAAAACTGCGCAAAGATATATATAAACAGCCCGCCTTTAAGACCTACGCCGAGCAACGACGGTAAATAAAATGCAAAAACGGTATTCACAAGATTCGGACGAAGATCAATTCCTGTAAGCTTATTAAATATTCCTAATATACCGAGAAAATCCATATGACTGAAATTCACATAGCTTGGTGTAATGATCATCATTTCAGGAACCAGAATGCTCAGGATCATCATTGCAGATAAGAGACGCTGTCCTCGGAATTTGAACCTTGCAAGTCCATATGCCGCAACCGCACAAGAGCAGAATTGAATTAAAGCGGATGCAATCTCATATATAAGAGTATTGGCAAGCGAACCCCACAAATTCAGGATCTTTGCCACCTTTGTGTAATTACCTAAATATACGTGTTTAGGCACCCATTCTACAGTAGGATCAAAGAAATCGGAGACTCCTTTGAATGAATTAATCAGTATGTAAAGAAAAGGATACAGCAAAATAAAGCTGAAGGAAACCAAAAAAACATATCGGGAAATATTTGAAATCGCCTTCACGGACCAGCCTGTAAGCCTGTTATTAAGAATTGATTTATTCAAGCTCAATTTTGTCATACGCCACCCCTTAACTTGCATAATAAATTTACAATTTTATTTAACCACAACTCCGCTTTTTCGTCAATAAATATATGTTGTTTATATATCTATTTATGTTGTCAAATATTCGGTGACAAAAACATAAATCTACATAAAATAGTACTTATATACTTCAAGCCACATCAATATAAATAGATAATTTCCACAATTATATCTAAAAATCGCTAATAATTGGATAAGAATTAAAAATTTGAATTTGTTGCAAAAAATCTATGTTTTGGCTTGACAATCGGCACAAAGTGTGCTTAAATACTTTTGAAAGGAGTGCATGACAGTATGGTTGATCCCAGACAGCTACCCGATTTTTATAATTATATGAATACAAATCCGAATCCGTATATTCACCTGTTGCAACTGGGTTGGGAAAAATGCAAACCGAAATATTCATACACGGAATATAGAAATATGTATCTTATACATTTCATTAAATCCGGTTTTGGCACGCTGACAATTGAAAAAAAGGTTTATCCTCAACAAAAGGGCAGTATTATCCTCACACGTCCCAATCAAATCACATTGTTCTCTGCTGACGAAAAAAAGCCCTGGGAATACTTTTGGTTTGCATTCAGCGGAGTATTCGCAGCAGAGCTTATTGAACGCACATTTTTTAAAAACGGAGTTTTTGAATATCATATGGATGACGATTCTCTATGCGACCTTATAGTCGACTCCGCCGTTGAGTTGGAAAAATCCGAAACGCAGGAAATTTACGGACTTATAGTTTTGTTTCGTCTGCTTAATTTTCTGGTTGGAGTTACCGAGCGGGATATGCCGCCTAAAAGCCCGAAAGAAAAAAGCAATCTTTCCTATATATACAAGGCTCAGGAATATATTTACCTGAACTACAATAAGCCTATACATACCTGTGATATCGCAAAAATTCTGAATATTGACCGAACCCACTTTTATCGTATATTTAAAACTCACACGGGACTTTCACCTGAAGAATATCTGATTAACTTTCGAATTCAGAAGGCCATGCAGCTTTTGACAGAAACGCAGCTTCCGGTATCCACCATCGCGCAATCCGTAGGTTACAGCTACACTTCATTTTATCCTATTTTCTGCAAGAAGACACACACCACCCCAAGCCGTTACCGCCTTTCAAAGCGCGAAGATACAAAAAACACCACTGATACACCGTATCCGGGAAAGGAAAATTTATGAAAACATATCATTACTATCAACAGCCTCTACAATTATTCGGAGTTCCTATGTTCGACCGAGAAAGGCGTTTACAGCGCGTTCCTGACTCAGTAATTAAAGCTATGCCGCATATTGAAAAGCTTGCAAGGCGTTGTCCGGGAGCGAGGCTTCGTTTCCGTACTGACAGTAAAACACTTCATGTGGGATTTACGCTGAAAACACTGGCGATAGACATTGGCATGTCAATTTACAGCTGTCAATCGGCGCATGTGCTCTGCGGTTCGGGAAACGACCTGCATTTTTTAGGTCTTGTCAATGTTAAGAACTACGACACAAAAACGGCCGAAGCAGAATTTTCTCTTTCAGGTAATATGTCCGACATTATGATTTATCTGCCGCGCAACGAAATTATTGAAGATTTATGGATCAAAACAGATGATAACGCAAATATTTTGCCCTGTACTCCATATCAGGGAAATCCTATCGTCTATTACGGCTCCTCGATAACCGAAGGCGGATGTGCCTGCAATCCTTTTAATGCTTATAATGCAATTATTTCAAATCACATAAATATGGACTATTACAACTTGGGATTTTCAAACAGTGCAAAGGGCGAGCTGATTATGGCAGACTTCATAAACACCCTTAATATGAGTATGCTTGTATACGATTATGACCATAACGCTCCTGATGCCGCACATCTTGCAAAAACACACGAGGCTTTTTTTAAACGAATTCGCGCGTTCCATCCAAAGCTTCCGATCCTTATACTTACTATGCCAAAGGAGACCTATACCGTCGAAAAAGAGCGGCGCGAAATTATATTCCGCACCTATAAAAACGCCGTTAATTCAGGTGATAAAAACGTATACTTTATCGATGGCGAAAGCTACTACGGAGCGGCCGACCGACATTGTTGCTCGATTGACGGAATTCATCCAAACGACCTCGGCTTTTACCGTATGGCGCAGGTAATTGAACCTAAAATACGTGCTATTTTAAACATCAAACAGTCAGATTTTACGGCCAATACATAGGCTTGAAACGCCATTCAAGAGTATTTAACAGATAAACCCCCTAAAGAGTAACCGAAAAGTTTTGCCTACTGCATTTCCTTTTCCGGCTATCCCTCAAGGAGTTTTATTTATATCTTCTTATTCTCTTGCCGCCGTAGTTATGATTGGTTATTTAATTATATTATGCCATTGTTTCAAGCATTTTTGCCGTCACTTCAAAACGGCAGGGATTATTTTGAGAAAAGGCTTTGAATTCTTCAAACATATATTCCGCCATTCTGTGAACCTCTGCACCGCTGCTTCCCGCTATATGAGGAGTTAAAATACAATTTTTCAGCTTATAGAATTCACTTTCGGGCAATGGCGGCTCGGGTTCGGTAACGTCAAGAACAGCGGTTAAGTCAGGTCTTACCTTTAAAACGTTTATTAAATCACTCTCCACAACCTGCGCGCCCCTTCCCGTATTAATAAATGTCGCGTAAGGCTTCATTAAAGAAAAAAGCTTTCCGTCAAGCATTCCCTTTGTTTGGGCGTTGTTTGCCAAATGATTGGATATTACGTCACATTCCGAAAAAATTTGCTCAAGCGTTGCCTTTTTTACCCCTAATTCTTGTGCTTTTTCATCAGGCAAAAACGGGTCGAAAACAATTTCTTCAAGCTTGTAACCTTTTAGCTTTTCTATCACAAGTTTTCCTATCATTCCCGCACCGATAATTCCTATTTCAGCTCCGTAATTGCCTTTAAAATTATTGAATGCTTTACTTGCTTCCTCACGTTTTCCATCGCTTGCAAGCCGTGAAGCCAAATAGTAGCCTTTATTTGCGAGTACTATCTGGGCCACCGTATATTCGGCGACCGGTACAGCGTTTGCCGCCCATGCGCTGAATACCTTTACTCCGCAGCTAAGAAACGGTCGAGCGAACGCCTGCACAGTGCCCGCAGCGTAAAAAACCGCTTTTAAGCTTGGAAAAAAAGCTTTTATTTCCGTTTCCGAAAACTCCGGCATTCCCCATGTAGAAAAAATAAATTCTGTCTGCCTTGTGTCAGCCTTTCCAGACAACACGTCTTCCTTTGTGTAAATTTCGGTATATAAACCCGCGCACTCCGCTAATTTATCGGTTATTTGCCGTTCATAGACACGGTTTATATTTGCTTTGTCTCCCAAAAATATGGATTTCATTTTTCTGCCTCCGTAATCTCTCTTAGTGCTTGAGTCTCACCCGTTAAGGAGTCTATATTATCATCCGGCATAAATTCAAGAAGCAATGTTTTTTCTCTGCCGAATATTTTGATATATTTCCTCCAAACATCAATACCGTCTTTCAAAGGAAATCTTTTATCGCCGCACCAATTAAAAACATGGATATGCTCAGTGCAGTCGGCTAAAGCCTCGGCATATCGGAGGTTTTCCTCCTCTGTTCTGTACTGATTCGGCTGCCAGTACATACGAAAGCTGTCTGAATTTACGGTCTTCATCAATTCAAGAGCAGAGTCTTTAGTATTTGTAAAAGTACCGTTATGACACTCCATGCAAAGCTTAACTCCGTTCTTTTTGGCTGTTTCCGCCGCTTTTTTACATTCATTAAATAAGCGATTGCGCTCAGAGGCGGAATATTCCTGTGAATCCTTATTTCCGCACCAGAGCCTTAAAATATCCGTTCCCAATATCCGTGCGGCTTTTATATATCCTTCAAGTTCTTCGATAGGTGTTTCACCCAAACGGAAATATGTCCCGTATGAGCTACAGGATATGCCGTATTCATTTTGCAACTTTGCAATATCATTAAGCTTTTTAATATCATCTTTAGGAGCGTGGACATCACTGCCCCATTCAATATAAGAAAGACCCGCTTCTTTCATCGCCGACAATATCTGTTCAGGCGTGTGCCCCCTGAAAGAGATAGACACAAGACCGCATTTGTAATCAGACATAATCTCACCCTGTTCCGTAATCGTTATTTTGCCGTGTTAATTATTGCAATATGCAGATAATTGCCTTTAACACTGTAAACCCTGTATCTGCCGTTTCGGTTGTAATAATATTTATAATCAGCTGATAAGCACCCATCAAATCCGTAGGTGCAAAGGAATCCGCTATATTCTGATGAAACCGATTTTTCCGACACCGTGACAACGGTGTTGTTTGCACCGTCAAAATCGAATACAGGAAGCATAAAACCAATATTATCGGCACCCGAAAGTGTTATATCCACTCCGTTTTCTGATAGGGTATATTTCTGCTTAACGGTAATACTGTCGGAAAGATTACAGTTAAACACAGCTGTCGCAGTATCGGCTGTTGCCTCACTGCTTAAAAGTGAATACTCAGCCTTATCATCCGCCCCGAATAAAAGCTCACCGCCGTTTTCGGCATAACAGCATATAGACATCGCGCTTGGATTTTCTTTCTCTAAAGTATAATTAGGCTGCGACGGAAACGGTACCGACAGGCAAACAAACGAGGAACAATCCTTTTTATGCACACGTCCGAGTCCGTTTGCATCATAGTGTGAATCCGCGTGTGTTTCAAGCTCGATAAAATATCCGCCGGCGTTTAGGAACGTCTTATGAAAATTATCGCTTGTGCTGATAACATAACCGCCTTTTTCAGCGGGAGAAACCGTAGGAATTATGCTGTCATCTGCAAACAAATATGCCATATATATATTAGAAGCCGCGGTTATCATATATTTATTGAAATATCCGTAGTCCTCACAGCCGATATGTGTTTTAATATCGTATCTGTTCTTTACATGGCTTATAGGTTCCAGTTCCAAATATTCAAGCGTTTTTTTCGTTGCAAGCTTAGCCGACGCTTTAAACTCTCCCGCGCTTTTAACGTCACCCTTACGTGCATATCTGGTTGCTTCAAGCTCGGAATAGGCTATTTCCATAGGCTCGTTATTAAGGAATTGATTGCTTCTTCCCCCGAAAGGTATTTCACCCGTTACAGACTGCATTTTAAGGGTAATCTCAGCCGTACTGTCAAGCGCCTGCTCTATTCTTTCAGCGTATTTTCCTTTATAACCGAACATCAGCAAAAAAGCCATAAGCTGGCGGGGTACAATATCGTACACCATTGGATTTTTTATCGGCGGGTCGTCCTGATACATACCGTTACTGTCAAGGGCAAGCAGTTGCGAGGATACCTGCCAATCAACAAATTCGGTTGTATCAATTCCGCATAAAACACCGCGAACAAACTCACTGACTGCGGCAAACATCGCCCAATTACCGATAGGTGTATCAGGTGATACGGCAACGGCGTTATATAGCTTCCACGGATCAAAGGAAGCCATCTGACCTTTCCATTTGGATAAAAGCTCGTCGCTTACGTTTTTTTTCTGCTCTAACAGCATAAGACAGCAACATACCTCGCGTACCGAAAAATCATTTGCCGCCTTATGCTTAGGTATTTGCTCACAGCAAATATCCATTATCTCTATGAAAGTATCCATTAGCTCTGTTCTGCGACCGTAAGCTATCAGAATACCCATGTCAGCGCCAAGACGCGGAAAACCGTGCTCGGTAAGTCCGTCGCGTTTTACCTCGTCTATGTAATCTCTTATGCGCTCATCGGTATATGCGTCAAGAGCCTTTTCCATAATATCGAGATACTGTTCTTTCATAACAATTCTCCTGTTAATATATGTTTTTGCTTAATGCTTGTCTGCTGCAAGCTCCATTCGAGCTGCA
>ERZ773245.1349-NODE-1349-length-18054-cov-3.563754_pt1 | contig 18054 bp, 15 predicted proteins | sample MGYA00580988_ERZ773245 | MGnify/ENA primary metagenome ERZ773245 (study PRJEB29015, sample SAMEA2737792) | human gut metagenome | biome: human gut; feature: human-associated habitat; material: faeces | place: China | collected 2012 ... | reverse complement strand
GGTGGACAATTGCAAGTTGAGGTTGGAGATGAGCGTTGTCTGTGGCTGCGTCGGACTGATGGTCGATGGAGCTGCGGGAGTATCGCTCTCGCTGCCGCAAGCTGCGCACAACAGCGGTATAGCTAAAAGCAAAGAGTACATGGTCATGTATATAGTTTTATGTTGTACTGAGATATCCATAATATGGTCTATTGTTTGACGATGGAGACTGTCTCGGAAAGTTGGTTAAGCGTGATGGTATAAGTACCCGACTGTGAGATCTTCCACTTCTGATCTATGTCACCCACATTGATGTCGAGGTACTGGCTCTTAAGATCCTCATCGCTTTTGTCGATGAAGAGCATCTTTTCGGTCTGTCCGGTAGGCTCCTTGTCGTTGCCTGCAGCACAGAGGAACCAAGCACCATTCCAGTCGCTGCGTTTGTCACAAGTGAACTTCAACTCACCGGCGTTGAGTGTGCCGGTCCATGTGAAGATGTAAGGATTATCGGTGGCCTGCAGGGCTGTGGCATTATCAATTGACCAACCTGCCGGCGTAGCGTCGCCTACCATCCAGATGGTGGAATAAGGCGTGAACGCTTTCATCAGCATTCTTTCTTGTCCTTTACGAATGTCCACACATATTTTATATGCCTTTCCCGTCTCTTCGTCTTTCAAGAACCATTTATGGTCAGGGTCATAGCCGCTGACAAGCTGCATGTGCGTATCGGTATAAGGAGCATTGTCTACCGTCGCCTTGTACATATTCTCCCAGCTGCCTTTTGTTGTTCCGAACTTGAACTCACCGCCTTTGTCAAACACTCTGCCGATGCGGAAAAGGTATGGGTCGAGGGCATCTGGTGTCATCGTCTCAAAGTTCCAATCGGTCATGTTTCCCACAAAGTAGAGATGATCGAAAGCCGGACGGTTGCCTTCGGCTTGGGTGAATGTAACATCACCCGTAAGCAGATTGGCCTCCACTTTATAATAATGGTCCTCTTCTATCTGCCATTGCTCATCGGGCTCGCTGTCGCTGGTGCGTAGTACGGCCTGGCCATCTGTGCCTTTGTTGTAAGAGGGAAGGAATTGACCTTTTGTGGTGATGAATTTCAGAGCACCTGCTTTCAGATTACCTTCCCATTCAAATATACCATTGTCAACACGCTCCATGGCCGTAGCATTGTCTGCGTTCCAGCCATTGGACGTAGCATCGCCGATGAGATAGAGCGTCGTGGTTACCGGCTGATAAGGTGTGACAGAGAAAGAGAGAGAATCGGAAAGTGTCTTCTCCCATCCCGGCGTCTGGGTCAAGACACGTGCTTCGATGTCACATTTCTGTCCCGGAACGCCTCCGAACTGGTCAAGAACGAGTGCATTGAGGCTTTCCTGGCTCACACTCCACGAATAGGTCTGCCCCTCTTGGCTGAGGGCGGCATAAGGCTCGGCGAAATGTGTGCCGGCCTTAGCCAGTTGCAGAGTATAGTAGATGCGATTTCCTGTGCCACCGTTGTTACCCGTTGTCCAGTTGAGAGTAAGTGCGTTGGCAGCATGGTTGATCTCCTGTAAGACATCAGCGCTTTGCACAGCAGTGAGTGTCAGTGGGTCCATGCCAAGGTTGCTTTCTTGGTAGTCTTGGTCGTTGCAAGCTGTGAAAGATATTCCGCAGAACAGCAAAACCAAAAGTGAAAATAGATATGTCTTATTCATACTACTTAGCATATTATTGATTAGAAAACAAAGTATGGTTTAATAGCCAGGGTTCTGTGTGATGAGAGGGTTGGCGTCTCGCTCTGTTTGAGGGATGGGGAATAGCAGCCGGTCCTTGCTGATATTAGTTTTGCCGATGGACTTAAGGAACTTGATGGCATAGTTGCCGTGGTCAATGCGAATCATATCGAACCACCGATGTCCCTCGAATGCAAACTCCATACGCCGCTCGTGGATGATTTTCTCACGCATCTCATCTTGGGTAAGCCCCGTTACCGCATCCAAACCAGCACGTTTGCGCACGATGTTAAGTGGAACCTCTGCCGCGCTGGTCTGTCCCATTTCGTTGAGTGCTTCTGCTTTCATCAACAAAATGTCGGCATAACGATAGACTACGAAATTAGCCGGTGAGGTGTTGTATTCGGGCGAGATGCTCTTGGAAACAAGGAACTTGCGGACGTTATATCCTGTTGTCGAATAAGAACTCTTGTAAGCATGCCCGTCATAATCAGGACAGCCTTGGTAGAATACCGTCAGATCCTTGCGTTTGTCGCCCGGCTCCCATTGGTCCATGAATTCTTGGGTAGGTTGGTTCCAGCCCCATCCGGCGGCAACGAAATCTGAATTACGTGGCCCCATAAAGGCCGAAAGCCAGCTCGACTGAGGATTGTTGCCCCAGAAATCATAGTTGGTATCACCACTGTATTGCACTTCGAAAATGGATTCCGGACCATTGTTGACAGTAGCATCAAAGTTGTCTTCAAATTTGCACTTGCTCAGATCATAACCTAAAGCAGTGACTGAGTCACAAAGATTGACTACATGCTGGTAGTCGGCTTTGTTGTCAGGTGCAAGAGTGAGATACATGTCGGCCATCATCGTCAGTGCAGCATCTTTTGTAGCACGGCCCAAATCTTGACTGCCATACTCTTTTTTTGCAGGCAATAGGTCGATGGCTTTGAGACAATCAGAAGCAATCTGACTATACACCTCTTCTTTGGAAGCGCGGGCGATCGCTGTCGACTCACCAGGCGTGAAAGGTTTCAGGCGAAGGGGTACACCACCATAGAGACGTACCAATATATAATAATAATGTGCGCGGAGGAAGTACGCCTCACCGAGTGAACGCTTCTGGATATTATCACTGGCTTTGCCTTCCAAGTCGTTGATGAGAATATTGCATTGCCCAATGCCTACCCATGGGGAGCGCCACATATACAAGGCCATGCCGTTGTCACTCTGGGTGGTGAAGTTTGCGGCTTGCACAGTCTCCAAACCGTCTGTACCGCCTCCGGCGCCTACTATACTGTTGCCAGCAACAATGTCGAGGGTCCATAGACGCTGGTTGTACATGTTTGATGATTGCAGGGTGCGATAGCAGCCGTTTGCCATAGCCACTGCTACCGAGTCCGTAACGTCTACTTCGGGGTCAACAGTGTTCTTGGGGGTTTTGTCGAGGAAGTCGTCGCCACAGGAAACTAAGGCAAGTGAAGTCAGAGCGACGGCACAATAATGATATATTTTGTTCATAGCAGCAATCAGAAATTGAGGTTGATACCAAAGTTGAAAGTACGTGAGATGGGATAATTGCTAAGGTCTATGCCATTGACACCCACCTCCGGGTCAAAACCTGAGTAACCAGTGATGGTGGCAACATTCTCACAGGAGAAGATGAGGCGTGCTGAAGACAGAGACAGCGCACGAAGCCATGTGGCAGGCAGGTTGTAGGAAAGGGAAATGTTTTTCAAGCGCAAGTAAGAGCCACTCTCTACATAGCGGTCGGAAACGCGATTGTTGCCGTTGGGGTCTCCATAGACAGCGCGGGGCATAGAGGTGCTGGTACCTTCACCGTGCCAGCGTCCGAGTACATCGGTGAGCTGGTTGTAGGCTGCGGACATTCCCGTGAGGTCGATGTTGTTGGCATTGAAAATCTTATTGCCGGCCACACCTTGAAGATACACGCTCAACTCCAATCCTTTCCAGGAAACTATATTGTTGATAGAGAAGAGGTGTGACGGATTAGGATTGCCGATGACAGTGCGATCCTTTTCGTTGATGACTCCGTCGTTGTTGAGGTCACGGAAGCGTATGTCGCCGGGTTCCGCACCGGTCTGCACGGCATGCTCCTTTACCTCTTCCTGGTTCTGGAAGATTCCGTCTGTGACATAACCGTAGAACACGTTGATGGGATAGTCTTTCGCCAACATGGTGACATACGAGTTGTTGATCTGGTTGATGTAGTAGGGTACGCTGCTGTTGAGATCGTCGATCTTATTGCGGTTGTAGGTATAGGAGAGAGAGGTCTCCCATCCCGGATGAGCATGGCTCTCCTTGAAGTTGATCGTATGGAGAGAGACCTCGATACCCTTGTTCGTCACCTTGCCGGCATTGGTGTATGTCGTGCTGGTGTCTTCAAAGCCAGAAGTAATAGGTATGGAGGCTTTGACAAGCATATCAGAAGTTTTCTTCAAATAAGCATCGACGGTAAGCATAACACGTGAGTCGAAGAGAGCGGCATCGAAACCGATGTTGGTCTGTGTCACGGTTTCCCAATGAATGTCTGGATTGGACAATGTGGTGGAGATGAGTGCTGTTTGTTCAGTGCCGTCTGTGCCTAATGGATATACACTGGTATTGTATGTAGCTAAATAGCCATAGTTGCCCACGCTGGCCTGACTACCCGTCTGGCCGTAACCGGCACGTATCTTAAGATCAGAAAGAATATGGTTGGGCTTGTACCATTTTTCTTCTGTCAGGCGCCAAGCCAGAGATACAGAGGGGAAAGTACCCCAGCGGTGGCTGCGGCCAAAACGACTTGAACCGTCCCGGCGTATGGTAGCTGTAACTAAATAGCGGTTCATGTAGTCATAGTTGACACGCGCCATATAGGAGAACAAGGACCATTCTGTAGTGTTACCTCCTATTGACTCCATTTTCTGACCGTTATCCATCTCGTGAACATTCTCAAACGAGAAAATGTTTTTTTGTGCATTGAGATAGTTATAGTTGTTCCATTGAGCTGACGTACCGGCCATAACGTTTAAATGGTGTGCCCCTCCAAAAGTATGATCGAAGGTGAAATAGTTATCCCACAGGTATGTAAACGACTTGTTGTTGCCCTGATAGCGGGAAGCCTGATCAACGGGTGTAGGCTTCCACTTGTAAGCAGGCGTGAAGTTGTCATAGTCCCAGAATTTAGCATCGAGTCCAAAGGTTGTTTTGAACTTCAGCCACGAGGTCAGTGTGGCTTCACCAGAGATGTTGCCCAACAGATTATATCCTTTCGTCTTTTGTGAGTCAGTCTCTGTGGGACCTACAGGGTTGCGTGTAGAACCATACCACAGCGAGTTGCCTTCCGGCCCAGACCAATTGCCGTCGTCGTCTTTGACTGGCAATACGGGAAGGGCACGATAAGTGGATCCGAGATCGTAGCTTCCTTGCTCTTTCAGATCTGCACTCATCGAGAGATTAGTGCTTACCTTCAACCAATCGAGTACCTGGGCGTCTAAATTGTCTTGGAAAGTATAGCGCCGGTAGCTAACGCTGCGCACTGTTCCGGTCTGTTTTTGGAATCCTCCGGAAACATAGTAGTTGATCTTGTCAGAGCCTCCTGTGTAGCTAAGCGTATAATTTTGGAGATATCCTGTACGGAACATCTCGTCAACCCAGTTGGTTCCCTGGCCGAGTGTTGTAGGGTCTGTCCATAGAGGGTTGGCCGCATTGCCGGAGTTGATCATCATATCATTGCTGAGAGCTGCATATTCTGAAGCGTTGAGCAGATGAGGCTTCTTTGTGGCGTTTTGGGCAGAGAGATTCATGTTTAGGATCAGGTGTCCGCGACCGTCTTTACCCTTCATCGTAGTAATAAGAATGACGCCGTTGGCACCGCGTGAACCGTAGATGGCTGTAGCAGAAGCATCCTTGAGAACGTCGATGCGTTCGATGTCTGCCATGTTAAGGTTGTTAAGACCTAAATCAGTGGGGACGCCATCAATGACAACGAGCGGGTCGCAGTTGTTAATAGAACCCAAACCACGGATTTTAATGGACACGTTATCACCTGGCTTGCCGGCATCAATGACTTGCAGGCCTGACACTTTACCCTGAAGAGCCTGCCCAAGATTGGCCACGGGCTGGTCTTTTAGGTCTTTGTTGGCCAATGAACCGACAGCGCCGGTGAGGTCGCGCTTGCGCATGGTACCATAACCCACAACTACAACTTCGCTGAGTTGCTGGTTGTCTTCCGCAAGTACGATATCCACATTGTTCTTGCCATTCAAAGGTACATCCTTTTCTTTGTACCCCATATAAGTAAATGACAGTGTACTGTTGGCAGGTACCGAAAGGGTAAACGCGCCATTGAGATCCGTTACAGTGGCATTTTTCGTACCCTTTTGAACTACGCTGGCTCCAATGATGGTCTCACCGTTGGTGTCCTTGACGACTCCATGCACTTGTATGTTCTGGGCTGAGATGTCAAGAGACAACATAGCGGAGAACAAGCCAAGCACTACTCTTCTGTGAATTCTCATTTTGTGCATAATAAGAAATAGGTTTTTATGAATAATGAACTTTGGTTGTAACAGTTGCAAAGTTAGTTTTTATAAGGGTACAATGTGTTGAAGAGTAGGGAAAAAGTAGATTAATTCTAAATGTTAATAGCTATAACATGCTATAAATTAGGAGAATAGTTTTATAAGTCTGAATGGATAAGGTAGAATATTAAATATATAGCATCACACTAATATACCAATGTTGAACCATTATCCATTACTGGATAATAGTTCCGATCTTCATAATATCTTCTTCGAAAGTTTCCTTATTGACTGCCCAGTTTTTCACGCGTGAGCGGTAGTTGTAGATGGTTTGTGGGGAATAAAAGAGTACGGAAGCGATCTCGCTGCTTTCTTTTACGCCGAGTCGGATAAGCGCATAAATACGCTGCTCGGATGTCATTGAATGGTTGTCGGAATTGGCGATGCGGTGTTCAGGCTCCAGTAAAGCGTTGAGTTCGGTAGTAAAAGTTGGGTAAAGATCAAGAAAAGCTTTGTCGAACCGGTTGCGGAACACTTCGGCCTCTTCCTCTGATAGTCTCGAAGAAGAGATTTTGCTCAGCAGTTCGCTGACTTGGTTGGCCTTGATCTTGCGCTGCACAAAAGTTTGATAATGGGCGAGTCGGTCAATAAACTTAGCGCAAAGGTCTATATATAATTTTGCCAGTCGCTCACGTTTGCGGTTGGTATCCACAAGCATTGTGTTTGCTTTGGCAAGTCTGGAGTTGAGTTCAGTAAGTTTGAAATTAAGTTCAGTAAGTTTAGAGTTGCTTTGCGAAAGCTGATGACGACGGTTGGTGAGCAACTTGTTCTGCCGGAAGATGTAAAGGATAGCCATCAGCGAGCCAAAGACCAAAAGCGAGATGACGATAATAGCCCACTTCAGAGTATTATTACGTTTCATCATCTGCTGTTCATAGGACGCCACAATGGTCGGCATTTTCTGTGAGATTTCCAAGATACGCAGTCGCGCGTTGAAGAATTTGGCATCCTCCATGGCAATGTTGATATATCTGTCTGCCCTTTCAATGTTGTTATTGTCCTCCCGGAAGAGATATGTAGCCAAATCCTGAAGTGCCAAGTTCTCACGCGTACAGCAGATGGCATCGCTGATGGCAGCCTCTATGAGGTATTGCTCATATCTTTCCTGGTCACCATGGGCACTGTAGTTGTTGGCGATAGCAAAAGATGCCATCGCATAGTACCGGGAGTGTTTAGAGAGTCTCCGGATGGTACGGAAATAGTAATAGAGGGCTTTTTTGTCGTTGCGCTCTACGTAGATATAGTATTCACCATGATAATAATCCCAAAAGGACATCGAAGGTTCCAAAAAAGGCATTGCTTGCTTGAGAAAATCTCTTGCCTGTGCAGCATAGATAGGCGAGAATCGGTCATCGCTGCAATAATTTGCCCAGTTGGAGTAAAGGATGAAGTAGGTAAGATAATATTGTAGTTTGAGATCTTTTCCCGAACCTTCTATGTTGATATTGTCAAGCACATCGATAGCTTCACTATAGAGGCCACCTATGGCATAGAGCTGTGCCTGCCGCAGGAGATTGAGTTTGATGTAATAGTCTTTATGGAGCTTTCGTGAGAGCGTGAGGGCAATATCTACATAATATCGTGCAGAGTCGAATTTGAATACGTAATATTCGTCGAAGAGCTGGTCATAGAGCCGGAGTTGTTGTTCACTGTCTGGCTGAGCTTTAAGCTGAGCTTTGAGATAGTCAATGTGCTGGAGCTTACGTTGAGTATAGCTATCGCGTTGGTCCAGGGCCTCGTCAAGTCGCTGCAGGTCGCGTTGGTTGGCAGCGTGCATAGGCATCGAAGCGAGTGCTGACAGTAGAAAAGCCATCAGCACTCGCATCAGAGTATAACGGAATGCGCACATCTCTTCAACTGTTAAGTCTGAAGGGAGGCATGAATGCAACAGTATTGTACATGTTGCCGTGGAAAGCAGGCCATGACCCCATGGCCGTCTTTCCCCTTGAAGTCTTTCCCTTGGTTGGTGCAGGCAATTTCGGGAAGGCGGCATTCTGTTTAAACAACATCAGGGCACGCGTGATGACGGGATCATCCTGGTTGAGATACTCGTAGAGTGCCTGCTCGTCAAGCATGTTGTAGATGATGCGGCCGTTGATGAACTGCTCCAGGAGCGAGTGGCTCTTCTTGATGAGCAGGTTGCGGCGCTGCAAGCCATGCTTGTCGGCATAGTCGGCAAACTGGTCGACGGTGTTCTGCTCATTGAGATATTTCGAGAGGTCGAGCATCTGCTTGAACATCTTCATCTTCTGCCGGTTGTTGTCGGTGTAGGTGAAGGCGAACTGCAGGATGAGTCCGCTCATGATGGCCTGCTTATAATAAGAGGTGACATAGGTGGTGTCTTCCGGCACGAAGATGTCCGGCGTGATGCCGCCACCGCCGTAGACCACACGTCCGATGCCGGTATGATAAGCCGGACCGGTGTGCTTGATGCTGTCCTGCGAGAAGAACTCGCCGTGCTGGTAGCGGTCGATGATGTCCTGGGCGTAGGCTTCCTCGTCGCCGTCGACATAAGGCTTCTGGATGCAGCGGCCCGACGGCGTGTAGTAGCGGGCGATGGTCAGTCGGATCATCGAACCGTCGGGGAACGGGATCTGCTGCTGCACGAGGCCCTTGCCGAAGGAGCGACGGCCGATGATCGTGGCGCGGTCGTTGTCCTGCATGGCGCCGGCGAGGATCTCTGCGGCCGAGGCTGTGCCCTCGTTGATGAGCACCACGAGCGGAATGTTCTGGTATGCGCCGTGACCGTCGGAGGTGTAGTCCTGGCGTGGCGACTTGCGTCCCTCGGTGTAGACGATGAGCTTCTTGGCGGGCAGGAACTCGTTGGCCACCTGTACGGCACTCTGGAGATAACCGCCGGGATTGTCGCGCAGGTCGATGACGAGGTTCTGGAAGCCCTGCTGTTGCAGGTTGGCCAGGGCGATGAGCAACTCTGGATAGGTCTTCTCGCCGAAGTTCTTGATCTTGATATAGCCCGTGGTGTCGTCGAGCATATAGGCGGCGGTGATCGTCTTTGTAGGAATCTCAGCGCGCGTGACGTCGAAGGAGAGGACCTTGGGATGACCGAAACGCAGCACGCCGACGCGAACCTTAGAGCCCTGCGGACCCTTGAGGCGGTGCATGGCTTCCTCTTGCGTGACCTGCTTGCCGACGAACTTCTTGCCGTCGACCATCACGATTTTGTCGCCGGCAATGATGCCGGCCTTCTCAGCGGGACCGTTTTTGATGACGTTCTCGACGTGGATGGTGTCCTGACGAATGGTGAACTCAATGCCTACGCCGGAGAACGAGCCTTTGAGATCGTCCTCGGACTGCTGCACGTCCTTGGCGCTGATATACACCGAGTGGGGGTCGAGCTCGCCGAGGATGAGCGGCATGGCCTTCTCCACGAGCGAGTCGATGTTCACGTCATCGACATATTGGTCATCGATGATCCGCAGCAGATTGCTGAGCTTGTTGCTGCCATTGTTGACCACCGTCAGCCGGCTGCCCGAGAAATGGTTGGCGTAGAAGGTGCCAATGAGAATACCGAGGATCATGCTTGCGGCCATGAGCAGCGGCATGAACCGGTTCTTCTTGTCGTATTTCATATTCATAACTCTTCCTTGTGTTGTTTTTCCAGTTCATTCATATCCAGGAAGTCTACCTCAATGCCGGCGCGCTGCAAGAGCCGTATGCCGTCGTCGAGGCGGTATTTCTCGCCGTAGACCACGCGGCGGATGCCCGCCTGGATGATCAGCTTGGCGCATTCGATGCAGGGCGAGGCCGTGACATAGAGCGTGGAGCCGTCGCTGTTGTTGCCCGAGCGTGCGAGTTTGGTGATCGCGTTGGCCTCGGCGTGGAGCACGTAGGGCTTGGTGACGTTGTCGTCGTCCTCGCAGACATTCTCGAAACCGCTCGGCGTGCCGTTGTATCCGTCGCTGATGATCATCTTGTCCTTGACGACGAGGGCTCCCACCTTGCGGCGACGGCAGTAAGAGTTCTCGGCCCAGATATGCGCCATGCGCAGGTAGCGGCCGTCGAGCAGATGTTGCTTTTGGGCTTTGCGGTTTTTTTCTTCCTCTTCTTTCATAACGATGCTTTCGTAAGTATAGTATTATATAATATAATAATGTGTAGGTCACGCTTTGCGGATGCCGTCACGCACGAGGAGTGCGTCGATCGTAGGCTCCTGACCGCGGAAGCGCTTGTAGAGCGTCATCGGATTTTCCGTGCCACCCTTCGAGAGGATGCAGTCGCGGAAGCGCTGTGCGGTAGCCTGGTCGAAGATGCCATTGTGCTTGAACACGCTGAAGGCGTCGGCGTCGAGCACCTCGGCCCATTTATAGCTGTAGTATCCGGCGGCGTATCCTCCGGCCATGATATGGGAGAACTGTGTCGTCATGCACGTGTCGGGGAGCTGCGGCAAGAGGATGGCGTCTTTCCACGCCTCCTTCTCAAAAGGCTGGATGTCGGCTGTGAACGCCTCGCGCTGGGTGTAGTAAGCCATGTCGAGCAGTCCGAAGCTCACCTGGCGCAGACAGCCGTAGGCCACATTGAAGTTGCGCGAGCGCACGATGCGGTCGACGAGTTCGTCGGGAATCGGCTCGCCGGTCTTGTAGTGGAAGGCAAAGGTGCGCAGGAACTCTTTTTCCACCGCATAGTTCTCCATGAACTGCGACGGCATCTCCACGAAGTCCCACCACACATTCGTGCCGGAGAGACTCTGGAAACGGGTGTTGGCAAACATGCCGTGAAGCGAGTGGCCGAACTCATGCAGGAAAGTCTCCACCTCGCCGAGGGTGAGCAGTGCCGGCTTCTCGGGCGTGGGCTTGGTGAAATTCGTCACCACGCTCACGTGCGGCCGTATGTTCTCGCCCTTATGGTTGATGGACTGCTCCTGGAATTCCGTCATCCAGGCACCGTCGTGCTTACCCTTGCGTGGGTAGAAGTCGGCGTAGAAGACGGCGAGATAGCTGCCGTCCTTGTCAAAGACCTCATAGGCCTTGACGTCGGGATGATAGACGGGGATGTCCTTGTTTTCCTTGAATGTGATGCCATAGAGGCGATGTGCCAGACCGAAGACGCCGTCGATGACCTTGTCGAGCTGGAAGTAAGGACGCAGCATCTCCGCGTCGATATTGTAGTTCTCAACCTTCAGCTTATGGGCATAGTATGAGAAGTCCCACGGCTCCAGCTGGAAACCGTCGCCCTCGAGCTTGCGTGCTTCCTCTCGGATGGCCTCCACCTCCTTCTCCGCGGTCGGCTTGTAGGCGTCGATGAGGTCGTTGAGCAGCTTATAGACCCGCTTCACACTGCCTGCCATGCGGTTTTTCATCACATAGTCGGCAAAGGTGTCGTAGCCCAGAAGCTGTGCTATCTCGCGCCGGTTGTTGACGATGGCGCGGCAGATGTCGCGGTTGTCGTCCTCACCGTCGCGTGCGCAGAGGGTGTTGCGTGCCATATACATCTGCCGTCTCAACTCGCGGTTGTCGGCGTGCGACATGAAGGGTGCGTAGCTGGGATAGTCGAGTGTGAACAGCCAGCCTTCCTTGTCCTGCTCCCTGGCGGCGTTGGCGGCAGCCTCCACGGCGGTGTCGGGGAGCCCGGCCAGGTCGTTCTTGTCGGTGATGTGCAGTGTGTAGGCTTTGGTATCCTTCAACAGGTTCTGGGAGAACTGCAGGGCGAGCAGCGATCCTTTTTCCGAGAGCTCGCGCAGGCGCTGCTTGCCGGCCTCGTCAAGAAGGGCGCCGCTGCGCACAAAGCCGTCGTAGGTCTTGTCGAGCAGCATCTGCTCTTCGGGCGTGAGCTCACGGTGATGCTCGTACACGGCCTTGACGCGGGCGAAAGCCTTGGGGTTGAGCAGGAAGTCGTTCTCGTGCTTGGTAAGTATCGGGGCGAGCTTCTGTGCCAGCGCCTCCATGCGGTCGTCGGTCTCAGCGCTCATCAGGCAGGAGAACACCGTAGACACACGGTCGAGGAGATCGTAGTAATGCGGGCCTTTGCTGTCGTTGTGGTAAGCGATCGTATTGTCGAAGGTCGGCTCCTCAGGATTGTTGAGCATGCGCTCAATGTCCTCGTCGTCGCGCCGGATGCCTTCCATGAAGGCCGGCTCAAAGTCCTCAAAGCGTATTTTGTCGAAGGGTATGGTGTCATGGGGCGTATGGTAGGGCTCCATGAAAGGGTTCTTTCTTTCTGTTGTCTCGTTCATCACTTTCTCTGTAAATCTTCTCTTAACCGATGAGTCATTCCTCACCTAATTTATTATGCAAAGATACGAAAAGTATTGCATGACAATATATAATATGGTGTGGAATTATAATTATTTATAACAGCGAGAGCCCTTTCTGCTCCGATACGTCCTTATTTCTCATTATAGATAAGGTCAAGCCCTTGCCGTCTGTAATAGAGGAATTTGTGGTCGCTTGATATAACTGCTTTATTTTTTTTGCAAATATACAATATGTTCCTGAACAATCCAAGAAAACGCAAGAAAATGAAAGAAAAGTGGGACAAACAGTACCACGTATCGTTTTTTTTCGTATATTCGCAGAGTAAACAACAATGTATGACAACCAAAACCAAACAACTATGAACACAAGAACCAAACAACTGACTGCAAAGGAGCGACTGTACACCGGCAAGCACCACGGACGCCATATCGACGAGGACTTCGAGCACGACTGCCTCGACGGAGACAACGGCGAGACGGGCGGCTACGACACTTTCGACGACAGCAACGTGAGAAGGAACGATTGAAAGCCATGACGCTGTGCGAGATACGTCCTCAGAACGGACACGCCTGCCACTCTGAGGACGTTAAAATCCAAAAAAAGACCTTAAGGAAAACAAGAACAATGTTGGGGAAAAACAAGCGAGAAAAAGAGCTAAACAGTTGATATAGGTCAAATAAGCGCGCCCTGCTTCATCTGCACATTTAAGCGTTTTCGTGCAAAAGAGTGTGAACACACATTTTCATTTCTCATTTATTTTTCTTATTTTTGTGTCAGTATAGAAATTCTGACCGCCCTTTTCGTGCAGGATGCGCGCCTTGCGCGGCCGGTTTCTTCAAAACGATCATTTACCAACCCCTATACAGAAAAGGAGACATATACATGCACATCAAGAAACTCGTCACCCTCGCTTCCATGCTTGTGGCCTTTGCGGTCACTCCCGTCTTTGCCGGTACAGGCACCCCTGAGAACAGCTCAGCCACCAATGAGGCCATGATACCTTATATCCTGCCCGACGAGACGGACCACTCAGAACTGGAAGCGCTGTTCTGCGTGACGGGTTCCCAGATCATCGACAAAGCCAAGGACTATATCGGCCGCCCCTACCGCCGCGGATGCATGGGACCATACGCCTTCGACTGTTCCGGATTCACGAGCTTTGTCTATAAGGCGCTCAACATCCGCCTGGGGCGCAGCAGCCGCGACCAGTGGCGCGAGGGACTGGCCATCACCGACCGCGACGATGTGCACGTGGGCGACCTGGTGTTCTTCGGCTCGTCGGCACGCATCAGCCATGTGGGCATCGTGGCTGAGGTCGAGGGCAACGGCGACTTCAAGTTCATCCACGCCTCCTGCTCCAATGGCATCACGATCTCTGATATCAACGAGCACTACTACGGCAACCGCTACCAGGGAGCAAGACGTATCCTCAACAACTAAGGAGCACAGCGCCCGTGGCGTGGCCGCTGTGGCATGTACAGGCGACGCGCGACGAGTGGACTCACGAAATGCCTCCTTGTTGAATAATCTGACATTTTTCTGCCCGCGTGACGGCGTTTTTCTGTAGCGGGTCATGTGCGAGGCCGAAATTCGCCAATTTCGGCCGTGTTTTGTATATGACTGAAAGACAGAAAGATACAGTTTTTCCACCTCTTTGCTGTTCACGAGCCGGCTGCTTTTCCATGTGTTTGTGGCGTACAGACCAGCGAAAAAGCCTTTTCAGGATCATCATCGCGGCAAGATGATTCGGGCTCTCCGCCGAGATGGTCAAGTAATCTTGGCGAGATGGTCGGGTCACCACGCCGAGATGATCCCCACATCGGGCCGGTTTCGCTCTGAGAATACCCGTTTCGGCCTCTTCACACCCCGCCGGATTTTCTGGAGCGGACAGTCGCCATGCATACGTTTTGTCCTCTTCTTTCATGTTGTCCCCGCCTCTCTGACTCTCCGCATCCATGACCGTCACGGCGGGTCTTCGACGGCGGATGTCACGTGCGTGGAAGGAATCTGTAAGCGGAAAGAGACTGCCACGGGGAAGAGACAACCACGGGAAAAGCATGAAGCCGCGGCCCGCAAGGGGATTTTTCCCCTCATTGCGTGGAAAATGAAACATAGGGTACACCATTAAGTAACAAACGACAAAATGCGTCTCGGAAAAAATCCGTATCTTTGCAACCACAAAGACAAGAAAACAAATAACTAAGAAAACCTAAGATATGGAAAAACAATCGCAACAAGGGGGTAGCCGTACCTACCTCATCAGCATTGTCATGGTGGCAGTGCTCGGCGGCCTGCTCTTCGGCTACGACACCGCCGTGATCAGTGGTGCCGAGAAAGGCCTCCAGGCATTTTTCAAAGGCGCCAAGGATTTTGAGTACAACGACTTTCTTCATGGCTTCACCTCATCGAGTGCCCTCATCGGCTGCATCATCGGGTCAGGACTCTCCGGACTCTTCGCCTCGCGCTTCGGGCGCAAGCGCTCACTGATCTTTGCCGGCATCTGCTTCTTCCTCTCTGCCTGGGGGTCAATGACGCCTGAGACCTTCGGCCTGCTGCCCTACGGCAAGCCGACATGGACACTGCTCGTCGTCTTCAACCTCTACCGCGTGCTCGGCGGTATCGGCGTGGGCATGGCATCGGCCATCTGTCCGATGTATATCGGTGAGGTGGCACCCTCACGCATCCGCGGCATGCTCGTCAGCTGGAACCAGTTTGCCATCATCTTTGGCCAGCTCGTGGTCTACTTTGTCAACTTCCTCATCCTGGGCTCTCATGCCAACCCCGTCTACGACGCCGCCGGAGCCATCGCCAACATGGCCGACGCCGAGTGGACGATCACCACAGGATGGCGATATATGTTTGGCAGCGAGATGGTGCCGGCCGGACTCTTCACCCTGCTCATCTGCTTCGTGCCCGAGACGCCGCGCTATCTCGTCATGGTCGGACAGGACCAGAAGGCGCTCGCGATACTCAGCCACATCAACGGCAGCGGCGAGGCACAGACAATCCTGAAAGACATCAAGGCCACCATCACCACCAAAACCGAGCGACTGCTCACCTACGGCTGGATGTGTATCTTCGTCGGCATCATGCTCAGCGTGTTCCAGCAGATCGTCGGCATCAACGCCGTGCTCTACTACGCTCCCCGCATCTTCCAGGACATGGGCATGCAGAGCCCGATGGTGCAGACCGTGATCATGGGCGTTGTCAACATCTCGTTTACCCTCGTCGCCGTGTTCACCGTGGAGAAGGTGGGGCGCAAGCCCCTGCTCATCTGGGGTTCCATCGGCATGGCGATCGGCGCCTTCGGCGTGGCGCTGACCTTCGGCAATGCCGCGCTGAGCATCGTCACGATGGTGAGCATCATGGTCTATTCGGCCAGCTTCATGTTTTCGTGGGGGCCGATCTGCTGGGTGCTCATCGCCGAGATCTTCCCCAACACCATCCGTGGCGCCGCCGTGGCCATCGCCGTGGCCTTCCAGTGGATCTTCAACTTCCTGGTGAGCTCGACGTTCGTGCCGATGTTCAACATGCACCTACAGGCCGGCGACAACTTCGGCCACTGGTTCACCTACGGCTTCTATGGCCTGATGTGCGTGCTGGCCGCCCTCTTTGTCTGGCGCCTCGTGCCTGAGACCAAGGGCAAGACGCTCGAGGACATGACAAAACTATGGAAGGGCAGACGCTAAGCGACGGCACCGGCGTGGTGCAGCGCCATATATATAATAAGGTGGCAACGGAATGCGCCACGGCCGAAAAACGAAGAAAGGATTGTAGGCTGAATGCAAAATAATGATTACCTTTGTACCAATCAACCATTTTTTATCATGAACAGAACGCAACTCACCGATGCCGTGGCACGCTCGCTGCAGGTGTCGAAAGCGCAGGCCGGCAGATGCATCAATGCCGTGCTGGGCGCTATCGCCGACAATCTCACCGATGGTGACCACGAGGTGGCCATTCCCGACTTTGGGCGGTTCTTCGTCAAAAACGTGGCCGAAAGACAGTATGTCAGCCCGGCCACAGGAGAGAAAATCACCGTGAAAGCCCATGAACGCCTTGTCTTCAAGGCTTCGGACAATATGAACTACTATTCCAGAAAACACGCCGTCGACAAGTGACACGACGCGCTGAAGGCTGTCTCTCTCCCCTATCCTACCGCAACAGCTCCGTGAGCACACGGGCTGCTGCGGCTTTTTTATGCCCGAAAAAGCAAGCATGACAGCCATATATCAGCGAATAATCAATAAAAACACGCAATAACACGCCAAAACTGACAGAAACATGCAACCTCGCTGCCGGGAAGCAGTAACTTTGCAAACGTAAACACAAGACCTCACCTACCCTCCTAATAAGAGACCGAGGCAAGAGGAACCTGTTTTAATCTTAAATTTTTAGTATTATGTCAGTTTATTATCGTTTGTATCAAAACAAGTTGAAGAACAGCAAGGTCTACGGCAAGTATTTTGCCCGCGCCGTCCACACCGACATGGTGGACCTCGACGACATCGCCGAGATCATCGAGCGCAACTGCACGCTGAAGCGCTCCGACGTGAAGGCCTGCCTCACCGAGCTGGTGGAGGTGATGCGCGACAAGATGCAAAGCTCCAACAAGGTGCGCATCAACGGCCTGGGCATCTTCAAGATCAACGTGAAGTCCACCGGCGTGGACGCGCCCGGCGACTTCAAGGGTACGAACATCACGGGCTACCGCGTGAACTTCGCGCCGGAGCACACCGTGATCAAGGCTAAGGGCACCGACGTCGACGGCAAGCCGACCAGCTCGCACGTCAACAGCTATTATCTCTTTGAGGGCATCTCGGCCAAGCGCGCCAGCCTCTTCGGCGAGAATGCCGGCCCAGCCGAGGGCAACAAGAGCAGTGCCACCACGGACGACAACAAGGGCGCTAACGCGTAGTAGCCTCGCCTCCCGCCCCCTCTCCAACGACAAGGGGACGGGAGGCCTCTCCAACCACTTTATCTAACAAACACGAAAAACATGAAAGTAAACCAAATCATCCGGCTCCTGGGCCTGCTGGCCAGTGTGCTGTCTACTGTTATCAACTATGCCAAGAGTTTCAAAGACGACGACGATGAGGAAGAAAACCACAACGAAGATTGTCCCAAGGGGAATTAGAAACAACAATCCGCTCAACATCAGACGCGGACGGACGCGATGGAAGGGCATGTCGCCGCGGCAGACCGATCCCGCCTTTTGTCAGTTCAGCGAGATGCGCTATGGATTGCGGGCTGCCTTCGTCGTGCTGCACTCCTATGTGGCACGCCACCACCTCCGCACGCTGCGGGCGGTGATATACCGGTGGGCACCGCCGCCGGAAAACAATTCCGCGACATATCTCGGCTATGTCTGTCTGCGCACGGGATGGCCACCCGACAAGCCGTTGCCGCCAATGGACGCGGCATCTGCCTTCTGGCCGCTCCTCGTCGAGGCAATGGCCGAGGAGGAGTGTGGCAAGGATGTCATGAGCCGCGGACTGCTGAAACACGAGACGGTCGTGGAGGCGTGCAGCCTCACCCCCTACAGCCTCACCCCCTTGCCCC
>ERZ773245.1348-NODE-1348-length-18059-cov-50.028327_pt1 | contig 18059 bp, 11 predicted proteins | sample MGYA00580988_ERZ773245 | MGnify/ENA primary metagenome ERZ773245 (study PRJEB29015, sample SAMEA2737792) | human gut metagenome | biome: human gut; feature: human-associated habitat; material: faeces | place: China | collected 2012 ... | reverse complement strand
CTTCAGCGTCAGCTCATGGGAAAACCAGCCCGGCGACAACCTCGGCACTGAGTAATTAACTACCTTTATTAATACTAAAATAGCATAAGAATATGAAAGCAACAAAATATCTTTCCATGGCAGCCCTCGCCCTCATGGGCGCCCTCGCCAGCTGCCAGAGCGACGACGACTTCACCGTCGCTCGTCCCGACAATGCCGTGAGTCTTAACTTCTCCGTAGGCTCGCTCCAGGGCATCACCCGTAGCAATGCCGCTGCCACCGACGACACGCAGCGCGAGTTCAACCAAGGCGACCAGATCGCTGTCAGCACCAACGACCAGGAGGCCGTCATCTTCCAGTGCACGTCAACCGAGAACCAGACATGGACTGAGGCAGTGCCCAACAAGTTCCTCCTCTGGACACAGCCCACGCTCACCTTCTCGGCCTACTATCCCGTGACCACCGGCACGTCGATGACCGCCTTCACCGTGCCCACCGACCAGAGCAGCGTGGAGAAAATCGCCCTTGCCGACTACATGACCCGCCAGCAGGTGATCTCCCGTCCCGAGGGCGGCAGCGACATCCAGATGCAGCTGGAGCGCAAGATGGCCCGCGTCATCGTACGCATCAGCGGCTTCGGCAGCCAGTACTTTGACGACCAGAAGACCGTCAGCAACGTAAGCATCTACAGCGAAGCCAGCGGCATTGCCGACGGCAATCCCACGGGCAGCAGCACCGAAATCCAGCCATACGCACCGGGCAACGGTGGTCAAGGCTCTACCTACACCGCCCTCGTAGTGCCTGGCTATGGTGACAGCGGCGCCCGCTTCATCCAGCTGACCGACGGCGAAGGCAGCACCCTCATCGTGAAGGGCATCCCCGAACTAGAGGCAGGCAACAGCTACACCTTCAACCTCGTAGTGGGTAAGAACAGGATTGAGGTGGCAAGCGTCACCGTACAGGACTGGACCACCGGCGAGACACTCGCAGGAGGACAGGCCGAGGAGGGCAGCGCCAAAGCCCCAGCCGTCACGCCCAACATCGCGCAGGCAGATTGCACGTTCAGTCCCTCAAACGGAAAGAGCACGCTCTCGAACGCAAATATCACATCCTCTATGGAATACTCCACAGACGGTGGAACGACTTGGACTGACGTGACCACTGCCGGCTCTATTGCTTCTCTCGCAGCAGGAACAGTACAGATTCGTGTCAAGGAGACCGATGAGAAACTGGCGAGTGAAGCTGTTTCAATCACCGTGCCAGAAGTACTTCATATTAACGAACTCGTAGGTCCGTACACCGGTGATAGACTCACCTGTGAATACTACGCCGGAGAGACATGGCAGGCTTTGGTCGACCGATATGATTTAATTAAAGTTTACAGCGGCAGGGCGGCTTTCGGCAGTGATGGGTTTATCTATGACGAAAGCGGCTCCGCTGTTTCGGTCACTGCTCTCGTAGATAACACAAAGACATACGAAGTTCAGTAAGCGCCGAAATAGCGTACACACAAGGTGCCTGAACTTCGTGAGGAACAATTACAGGAGGGCGGCCCGCACGCCACGGCGCACGGCAGGCCGCCCTCCCTTTCTCTCTAAAGCCTCTCCGCCGCGAGCGGCGCTACTTGGAGGCCAGGATGGTGCCTCTCAGCCGCGAGCGGCGCTACTTGAAGGACAGGAACACGCCTCTCTGCCGTGAGCGGTGCTACCAGGAGGACGGGAACAAGCCTCTCCGCCGCGAGCGGTGCTACCAGGAGGACGGGAACAAGCCTCTCCGCTGCGAGCGGTGCTACCAGGAGGACGGGAACGTGCCTCTCCGCCGTGAGCGGTGCTACCTGGAGGACAGGAACGAGCCTCTCCGCCGTGAGCGGTGCTACCGGGAGGGCGGAATGATGCCTCTCCGCCGCGAGCGGTGCTACTATGAGATAAGGAAATGACAACTTTTCGTATTGTATAACAAAAAACAGAAGATTATGGCACAGAAAACACTGACGACGAGCTATCTGGCTCAACTGACCAACGCCAATCACGACGGCGTGACACAGCAAATCGACGACCGTCTGCAAGGCTTCGAGACCGACAACACGATGCTCCAGCAGGCCGCTGCCGCCGTACACACGGCGCGACAGGCCGAGGACACGGCCTACCGCCGCTACTTGGGCAAGGACTTTGCCAGCGACGACCTGAAGCGCGAGGACGCACTGGAGGACAAGTACATGTCCACCATCCGCGCCCTGCTCAACGCCCTGCTCTGTCTGCCCGACGACGAGCCGCTGCGCCGCAAGGCAGAGATGGCCGTGCAACTCTACAAGGACTTCAACTTCCGCGTGGCCGACGGCTTCGAGGCCGAGGCCCGCAAGACGCTCAACATGGTGCAGCAGTGGCAGGCCGCCACTGGCTACACGCTCCAGGAACTGGGCATCGCGCCATGGGTGACGAAGGCGCAGCAGCAGGCACAGAAAGTGCTCCAGCTGGTCACCGTGCGCGTGGATAACGAGAGCGCGAAGGTGAAGGGCGAACTGGCCGCTGCCCGCAAGCAGACCGACGAGGCCATCCGCAAGGCTTACGACATCCTGAACGCCCTGGCCGTGCTCCAGCCCACGCAGGAACTCACCCAGCTCGTCACCGTGCTCTTCGGCATCGAGGACCGCGCCAAGCTCTACTACATCAGCGGCGGGAAGAGCGGCGGCGACAAGCCTACGCCCACGCCTGACGGCGGGTCTGAGGATGGCGGTGGTTCGCAGGACGGCGGCAGCGACGGAGATGTGACGCCTGTTACGCCGGAGTGACTGTTGTTTTCCTCGCCATACTCACTGCCCGAATATCTCTAATCAGAGGTATTCGGGCAGCGTTTTTGTGTCTTGTTTGAACACAAACATTTTTGAACACACGAACTATCTGAAGCCTCTGTTTTCTGATAAAACCGAGACGAAAAACACTTATTTATTTGATAAAACCGAGAGGAATAAACATACATTCGAGCAATATACGCCAAAGTCTCAAAGAAAATCCTATCCGAACAGTCCATTCGTCAGGTTCACGGCATCCGCTTTCTTCTCCATCACCACGTCGGCATAAATCTCCGTGGTGTGGACGCTGGTATGCCCAAGCAGTTTGCTCGTTGTGTAGATGTCACCGCCAGCCGTCAGGGTCATGGTGGCAAATGTATGGCGGCTCACATGAAACGAGACAGTCTTGCCGATGTTGGCACGTTTCGCCATGTGCTTCAAGGCTCTGTTCGCACAACCGAGGGTTGGAGCATCAGCAAACACCTTGTCATCGGGCGAGGCATCGTCTCCCTCCGGCAACCACTTCCTTGCCTGAATACCCAAAGGCACAATGACCGGGCGTTTGGTCTTTTGCATGGATGGAACGTGAATGACTTCGCCGTCATCTGTCTTTTGAATGTCCTTCCAGCGCAATGCAACCATATCGCTGTGGCGCAGTCCTGTAAAACAGCAAAACAAGAAGGTCTGCTTTGTGATGGGACTGCCAGTTGGGGCATCTTCCAGGGCTTTCAGTTCATCAATCGTCAGATACTCTCTCAAACTTGCAGTCTTTTGAAACTTCTCTCTGCTATCCAGTTCATAGAAGGGGTTCGTCTTCAGCAATCCTTCTTTGACCGCATGATTTAGCATCGTATTGAGGTTGGTCTGAATCAATAGCAATGTCTTCTTTGACAACTCCATAGGGGTGTCAGGAGACTTCGTGTTCTTATAGACATCCTTCAGGTAGGTAAGCAGATTTTTGTAAAAGGACTTATCCACCTTTGCAAGAAGCATCCTCGGACGGCGTATGTGCCGGAGATAGCCTTTGATGATGTTGACCATTGAATGTACGTTCTTACAATAGGAAGAGGACAGTTTTCTCACGTCCCTTAAATACACCTCATATTCGTCCATCCATTCGGAGAAAACACGTGAGGGTGGAGCTGCTTCCTCTGTTTGCTCTGGTTCTTTCTCTATGCCGAGAATACGCTCTGCCTTTATCTTCAAGGCGTGACCCAGGGTGTTCTCGTTTACCCGGCGGTCATTGTCATCCTTCTCTGGAATGAGGAAGAGGTTTAGCGACTCATACGTCCGCTTTCCTCCCTTCTCGTAAAATTCCAGATACAAAGACCTGTTGCCACTTGGCAGCTTTCTATTGCGCAGTTCTATCTTCATTTCCTTCTTGATTTACGGGTTCTTCGGTGTTAGGGGCAAAAAGGTTGTCAACGAGGTTGACGGTTTCAACCTTCTTCTTGTCTATGATTTTACTGTATATCTGGGTTGTGGTCACATTGGCATGACCAAGCAACTTACTTGTCGTATAGAGGTCGGCTCCAAGGGTGAGCATCATTGTAGCGAAGGTGTGACGGCTGCAATGGAATGAGATAGTCTTGTCTATTTTCCCATTCTTCACCCACTTCTTGATATGGTAGTTGATGGTGGCATCACTGGCAGGCAGCTTGAAGATGGGTTCATCGGGATTCTTCTTTTCTTCAAGAACTTTGAGGGCTTCACCTGACAATGGCACATTCAAAGGTTTCTGTGTCTTCTGCATGAAGACATGAACGTAGAGCGTTTTCCCGTCCGGCATCTTGTGTATCTTGTTCCAAGTCAGTGTCCGGACATCGCTGAGACGCAAGCCGCAGAAGCAGGAGAAGATGAAGGCGTTCTTCACTTGCTCATTCGCACAAGGCACATCGATAAGTGTCCGAAGTTCCTCTATCGTCAGGAACTCACGTTCTTCTGGTGACGGCTGGAATTTCTCTCTCTTGTCGAGCATCTTCATGGGGTTCTGTTGAATGATGCCTTCACGGACAGCCTTGTTCAAGGCTCCGTTCAGCACCGCCTGATGGTGGTGAGCGCATCCTTTGCTGATGGTGCGGTCTTTCTGTTTCTTGGCTACGTTGTTCTTTGCAGTTTCAAGAAAACGGAGAAAGCCACGGCAGAAGTCCTGATCTATCTCGTTCATGCCGATATAGGACAGTCCTTCTTGCTCCAGATACTCTTCAACCTTCTTGCGCATATCCATACGCCCCTTCAAGGTAGAAGGCTTGAAGCCAAAGCTGTCCTGCTCGTATTGCATAAGCCACTCGACGAGGGGCATGTTTGACCGCTTAATCTTGTCCCATTGCTTGATGCCGCGATCTTGCAGGGCGATAATGCGGTCAGATTTAATCTTTTCGGCAATACTCCTGGTTCTCGCATTGGCTGCTTTGGCATTGGGCAGACTCTCTGGAATGAGATACAGCCCAAGCGATTCATACTTGCGAGTACCCTTCACATAGATGTCAAGGTACAGGCTGATGTTGCCATCCGCTAATTTGCGTTCCCGAATGCGGATGGGTTCTTTTACCTTCAATGATTTCTTTGGTCTTGCCATTCTACTTTCTTTGATTTGGTTTGACGGTTACAAAATGCTCTCGTTTTGGGTGCAAAGATACAAAGAAAATCTGAATCGCGTAACAAATGTGCAACAAAAAGTGCGCTAAAATCACCTAAGTTAGCAAAGTTTAATAATTATCGCAAAATCTGCTAAAGTGCTTTAATACAATGGTTTTTGTTTGCTTTTGTTGTATATCTTTCGTTTTGTTTTCTGTTATCATTCCCTATACTTCGTAGGCTTTCTCTCCCGTGGCAGTCTGTGCCATGCGCTTCACGCCAGCGATGTCGACGGAGTCGATGCCGGGGAAGAAACGTATCATGTTGCGCATCGTGGTATAAGGCAGTGCGGCACGCGTCAGCACCGACGACTTCTGCAAGGCGTAGTACTGGTACTTCCGTGTTTCGGTCTTCAGTTTATCATCAGACGTCCAGCGCACGCCCTCATCGGAATTACTGTTGACACTGATATTGTTGACACCAGCCTCACGGACATTCGTCACGGCGCTATAGTTGACGGGGAAGTTCCACACATCCTGCTGGGCATCGACATTGACGACACCGGCGATGTCGCTCTGGTCGTTACTCTCGTTCATCCATACCACATTGCCGATAGAGCGCAGGTTGGTGTTGAAGAAGATGCCGCCGCCATTCGACGAAGCCTGATTATACACAATCGTGTTGTAGGCCAGGATGGCCCAGGTGTCAAGACCGGTGGTTTCGGGCTCCTCGATGGCGATACCAGCGCCATAGGCCGCCGTGTTGTCCTGGAGGATACTTCCCGAAACGATGCCCGACGGTTGCACGTAGAGTCCACCGCCATAGCCGGAGGCTTTGTTGTTCTGTATCACGCAGTTGGTGATGTCGGTGAAGCCCGTGACGACGGCGGCGCCACCGCGCTGATCCTCCGGCAGCACACCGTCGGCCTGGCCGTTCTCGATGAAGCAGCCGTTCAGCTCGGCGCGCGAGAAGAGGTTTGTGCCCGGCGTCTTCTCCCAGGTGGCCTTATAGGTCGTCACCTTTTCGCTGAGGAGCTCGTAGATAGGCAGACCGTCGGCATTCTTCCCATTGCTGATACGCTGGCCGTTCTCATCGAAGACATAGTCAGTGAAGGTCACCACATGATAGGCTGTGGACGTACCGACATCGTAGTTGAACACGCCCGTGAGCAGGGTCTTGTTGTTCAATGGGTCGCGCTTTTTGAAGTCGGCGTCCCATCCGCCCTGTACTTCCACACCGTGTGGAATCTGGATACTGAACTGTCGGGGGTTGATGTCCACATTGGCGTTGTAGTCGGTGGTACGTGACGGAGTATAGCCGCCATCGGCGATGGCCGCGAGCTTGACGACGACATGTTCGCCGGGATGATCGTACTTATATCTTCCGGCAGCGTCGAGCACCTGCTGCAGCTTGCTGCCACAAGCCGCATTGTCGACCGAGCTGGCATTGGCGACGCCCCCACCGTTCTGTGAGACGTAGAAGGTGGCGACGTTGAACGGCGTGTCTGTACCTTTCATGTCCGCAACTTCGCTATACACCTTATGCGTCTCCGTGCCAGTCTCCGGCTTAATCTCGCTCGCACCGTTGTACTCGTAAGCACCCTTGTCGATACGGCAGTCCTGAACACGGGCAGCACCGGCGATGTCCTGAGTGATGCCATAGGTGGATTTCAAAGTCTCACCATACTCATCCGCACCCATGTTGATACAATACTGATGAAGCTCTGAAGCAGGATTAATGCTGTAAGGGTTGTCGGTCTCTATAGAGCTTATCTGCGTACCATTCGTCTCATCGCCTGTAGGGTAATTATACAAGTTCTCATTGAAGAGGTTCATTGAACGACAAGAATTATAATACTTATTGGTATTCTTGTATGTAACGCCAGTATTGATTTCTGACTTTGTAGTATAGAAAGTCTTTGTATCAAATATTAACGTACCGTCTGTTATCTCCGTACCGTCAGAGTTCACACCAGCATTACCATAGACCACACAAGGAACGGAGTGGTAACAATTGAACATATGCCCTGTCTTGCCAATAGCATCACGATAAGACCCCCGGCATACCTGGTTGAAGTTCTCACCAGTACTACCATATCCTATATTCGCCCAGAAAACCGTATTGAAGAATTGTGAGCACTTGGTAGAGAAATTTTTATCATAACCCTTCACTGCATCATCCCACACTGCTGGAGCACATGGCACACCACCTTGCGTAATGCCAAAGACATAGTTATATGCTATGGTACTGTTGTAAATGTACGACTTCGACCCTAAGAACATAGCGCCACCTAAACAGTTGCCGCCATTACCATAGTTTTCTACTATAAGGGTGTTGATAACCTGCCCGCCGTCACTTCTGACGCCAGCCCCCGTCATCCTCGAAGAATTTTGCGAGAAAATCCTTCCCTCGTTGTTCCTAATAATACAATCCTCTATAACGGCGCCACTGCCTAAATAAGCGCCACTTCCTCCTTTTTTCAAATCACCAGCAAAAGTATCATCAAGATTACTTTTGCTCGGCAGTGTGTATTGCAGATAAGGCACGGTCGTGGTGGAGTCCTTGGTTGTGGTCGTTACCGCTGCGTCTGCAGATGCCTTGATCTCGGTGACTATATGGTATGTCGAGGTAGGAGCCTCCACCACAACAATGCTGACAGGGATGGACTGGAAGAAACGGTTATACCGGATCAGACAGTTCTTCAACGTGGCATTATTTTGCAGATAGGCACCTGCGCCGTAAGGATTGCCGGTTCCCGTGGTATTCCACGTTGTTCTTCCCCACCAGGTTGTCGAACTTGTGCGATAGGTGATTGTGTACTGGCGGGTGTAGTTCCTCGTAATAGTCGTGGTCTTGCGCGTGCCATACGTTCCCTTTCCCTTACTCCAATTCGTAGTAAAGGTATTTGTTGAAGAACTGGATATTTGCGTGTCAGCGCTTACTGTTCCGATAAGGTTATTACCATTTTGAATGGTCAGACCCTCCCACATTGTCTTGTTGGAGAAAGGACTATTCTGGGTCAGCACACGGTCTTTCAATTGCCCGTCAATCACAGTGATAAAGTCTCCTTTCAGGTTTGAGATATCCCTCTCTCCATCCCTCTTTCCGGGGTTGCCGTAGCTTTTGAATCCGCCATAGACGTTGACACCGTCTTTCATGGTAAGATTTTCCTTGTACACCCCTTGCGCCACCCACACTTCATTTCCGGACGAAGCAGTCTCAAGTGCATGCCCGATGGTAGCGAACGCCGTTGCCCATGACTTTCCGTCATGAGTATCGTCGCCGCCGTCGGCTGGGGTGCGTACATAATATGTCGAGCCGTCCTCGGGCTGTGTGGTATTCTCGATGGCGCCGATATCCGGCTTGCCGCCGTAGTTGCGGTGGTTGAGGGCGAAGTCGGTCTCCGTCGTGACATCCTCGTTGGTGGCAACGGCAGCCGCGTTGACCATCGGGTTCATATTCATCGGAGTGTAGTCGATGGTACCGCCATAGAGTGTCGGGTCATCGGTATTACGCTGCACGAAGATGGTGCGCACGGGGTTGACAAAGCGCGGATAGGTCTTATCGTTACTACGATCATTGCCGAAGGTGGGGACGAAATTCTTCTTCACGTCGGCGCTGAGCCCGTGCTTGTCATAGAGCAGGTCAATATAGTTGTTGGAGCCTGTCGGCGCGTTGCCGTCATTGCCCGTGTAGTACAGTGCCGCAAGGTTGGAGCCATCAGCCTTCAACTGCGTACGGTCGGTGAGCGAGTCGGTGGCATTGGAGTAGATGGCAGAGTTCGTCACGTTGATGGTAGTAACACTACCCTTATCAGTGATGACAGAAAAGACATTACCCACATTGTTCACCACGGTGCAGTGTTTCATCGTGATGGTAGCGTTGCCCACCGCCTCGATGATGCCCGCATTTTCGCTCCACTGGTTCACCGTGTTCTTATCCTGTTTGTTACGCACGGCATTGTTGTGGATGATGCAGTTCTCCAATGTCAGTTCGGCCTTCTGCAAGGTGTTGTCTGTGCTTAAGTTGTCACCCGTGACGAAGACGGCACCACCGCCCATCGGCGCCCAGCAGTTGGAGATGACGCAGTTGCGCACGATGTTTCCTGTCATCGGCTTACTGCGGTCTGTAGCGGAGCCGGAACCTAACATGATGCCGCCGCCATAGCCGTAGGCCAGACGATACTCATAGCTCTGCGGGTCGGTAGAATTCTTGTAATTGGGGTCGTCCGGCTTCTCAGCATTGCCGTAAGAGATAAAGAATCCGTCGAGGACGGCATTGTGCACGTTCGGGAAGACGACACAGTGCACACTGTTATAGACGTACCTGTCGACGATGTTTCCCGAGATGCGCGTGACATTCTCCTTCGGGTTGCGCTTGGAGATCTCCGTACCTGTCAATGATGATGGATAGCCACCATACACCAGCATATTGCTGGCCATTTTGAGGGCAGCACTTTGCAAGTCGGCCTCATTGGTCTTCAGATCACGGAGATAGGCACCCGGTCCGGCAGGGGTAATCGTACCCTGCTTGACGAGAATCTGCGTCTTGGAGGTAATATTGTGCTGTTTAATATAATCTTCCATGTCATAGACGGCCTCACTGAGGTTTTCTAACGGCGTGTCCCAACTACTGCCGTTCTTCGCCTCGGTGATATCTTTGACGACACGGTTGGGATCGACAAAGAGTGTCGGAATTGACTTACCAGAATTCCATCCGTCTACTGCAGGGACTTCAGCAACCAGATACGCCTCGTCTATGATTGCGAACGCGCCGAGAGCCGACACCGGGTTGAAGACATTCCGTATAAAGTCTTTGGACGAATGGCTTTTAGTGATGACATCACCAAAGTTGGTGAGCTGTGACACTTGCACACCCTTCATCCTCAGATAGCTCTTCGGGTTTGGCATCCAGACCATAGGGTACGCGGTGGCCCCTTCTACCCCCGCCGTCGCAGAGGGCTGCGCAAAGACCGGATAGTTGCCGGCCTTATCAGCGGTAAAGTTGTCCTTGCTGAGCTGGTAGACATTATTGCGCAGCGTGTTGCCCCAGTCGGTGATGTCGAAGTTGCTGAACGCCATATAGCCCAAGCGCGGACGCTGGGCTGTGGCGAACTTGAAGATGTCGGAGGTGGTGTAATAGCCATACTGTATGTCGTTGTTGACGGCACAGGTGTTGCCCCATACCACACCGTTGTAAGCCGAGCCGGCACCATAGATGAACAGACCGCCAGTGCGGCCGTAGCGCACGCCGCCGATGGTGATATCGGTACCCGTGCACTCGTTCCTTGCGATGGTGCAGTGGTTCAGCACGCCACCTTTATATAATACCACTCCGGCGCCCTCCGTGTTGGCGTTGTTGTTGCTGAATACGCACACCGAGGCGTAAGGGTCGAAGTCTTCCTTACGATAGTTCTTGGAATACGGGTGCAGCTCTGGTGTGTAGACGATCATCAGTCCGCCACCGATACGAGCCATATTGTTCGTGACGCTGGTATGCCGCATCACACCGTTGTTCTCCATGCACACGCCGCCGCCGTAGCCGTCGGTGACACCCATGCCGAGGGTCTGGCACTGGTAGATATAACAGTCGTGGATGGTACCGCCGCGGTCCATATACACACCGCCGCCGCGCCGTGATGCCGAGCAGCGCCGGATGACGCAGTTGCGCAACGTGGCATGTTGCACCATATACACGCCACCGCCATAAGCGTTCAGGTCGCGGTCCTCTGTGGAGCGTCCCGACGCGTTACCGTCCTGGATGATACATCCGTCGAGGCTCGCGCCATAGACAAGGGAGTCGGCATAGAGGGTGTTGTTACCCTTGTCGTCCTTGCAGTAGCCGTTGGTGGCAAACCACACCACATGGTACGAGTTGCCGGGGAAGCGCGTGTCGTACTGCTTCTTGCTGTCGTTCCATTTGAAGGTTCCCATCACGGTGTTGTGGTTACCGGAGAAGATGGTGGCATACTTGAAGTCGTAGCGCATGAGACTATCACCATGCGCCTGTTCTTCCTTCTCCAAGGCGCCGATGGTCATATCCGAGATGTCTAACACTTTATCACCCTTTGCGAGGGGAGAATCATTCACCTTACCCATATTCCCGTCGCGCCACGCGGGCGTGGCTGAGAGCATACGGTCGTCGGGGGTAGTTTCCGGCTTATCGGCGTTGAAACCGCCATAGACATGTATGCCGTCGTAGATCTTGAACGATGTCGACAGCACCGAGGCACCGTCTCCGGTACTCTCCGACGGCGTATAGGTGCCGGAGGCCACATACACGCTGCCGGAGTGCAGGTTGTTGCGCTGCATGTAGTCGTAGAGGTCGTTGATGGCGTCCTGCACGTTGTCCTTAGCCGTCTCCCATTTCTTTCCGTCGTTGGCGTATTTACCGGTCTTGCCATTGACATAGCGAATGGTGTCGGTCTGGGCAGAGGCATCCACCACCGACAGCAATATGAGTAAGAAGATATATAATAGTCTGTTGCGCATAGTTGAAAATTATTTTATCATTTCCCCGCACAGTTTTGCCGGTTCCTCGCACGGTATTGCCGGTTCCTCCGTAGGGGCGGGGTTTATCCCCGCCCTAACCCCGCACGGTATTGCCGGTTTCACCGTACGGTATTGTATTTTCGCGGGGATGGATAATTGTCCCTTGGGGTTAGGGCGGGGATAAACCCCGCCCCTACGGGATCACCGGTTGTTAGTATTACGGGGTCACCATGATTTCGTTATCTTCACCGTGCCCACCATCCACGGGGCAAAGACGTTGTTGCTGGTGCTCGGTTTCACTGTGGCCGTAGCGGGCGTGGTGGTGGCCGGGTTACTCACGCTGTTGGTGAGTGTCATGGGGAACAGGTAGTCGTTGCCGGTTTTCACCGGGATGACATACGTGGCCTGCCGGCCGTACCACTGGCTGCCTGCATCAAGACTGAAAGTCTCGGAATAGGTCGGGGTCAAGGCCGATGTGTTCTCCAAGGGTTTGAAGAGATAGCCGCCGTTGCTCAGTCCCGTGAGCTGTATCTGACTGAGCTTCACCGTGCTCTGCACCGAGGCATCGACGTTCCATTGCAGGTCGAGTTTCGAGGCGACATGGTAGAGCACCATATTTATATAAGGTGAATTGGAGTTATAATCACTTACCGTACCGTAATAGGCTTCGTTGACAGGGTTGTTGTAAGGCGAGGAATAAAGATTCTTCAGCGCCTCACTCTCCTTGCCCTTGGCTGCATCGCCGAGAGCAAAAGTGGCATCGGCGAGGTCCGTACCTGTATAGTTCACCGTAATGGGCACCGACGACATCGCTGCATAGACAACGCCCGTGCTACGGTCCTCGGGGATAATGATACGAATCTGGTCGGTGTAAGTGTAGATGGAGTCCTTGTTATTGTCCTGCGTCGTTGTCTTCGTCCATTTCTTCGGGTCGAGGGTATAGCCGTTATTAGGGTCCATGCCCTCTGGAGTTAAGACCTTTGACGAAGTACTGCTTATCGACGTGTTAATCAAATAGATATAGAGATGCGACGGCAACTGGAACTTCTCGTACGTGCCCGGGTCGCCTTCAGCCCGTGTGGACTTGGCACCTGCGGCACCGGCCGTGAGACTCGCGTCATTGGCAGGGATGGCCAGGACAATGGGCATGCGCACCATACGTCCGTCGTCAGACGGAGAATCCGATGTGGAGCACGAGGTGAGGGACAATACCCACGCACCTAACAACATTGATATGGTCTTTTGTATCTTCATCTTTTTCTGTAGGGGCGGGGTTCATCCCCGCCCTATCCCCGCAGGGTATTGATGGTATGGATGGTTTCGCCATCCGGGGGTGAGGGCGGGGATAAACCCCGCCCCTACGGTGAAACCCTATATCTCCGGGTTATACTCTCCACCCTTCTTCCAGTCGAGGGTCACGCTGGCGCCGACATTGCTGTCGGGAGTGGAGACGCTGCCGTCATCATTGACCTTGATACGGATGACGCGGATGTCACCGGCCCGCAGGGCTTTCTGCATGTAGAGGACGGTACGCGTGGTGGTGCCGTCGGGCATATCCGACTGGATGATGACACGCCAGATAGCACCTTTGGCAGCAGGATTCTCAGGATCGATGGTGCCGGGAGACGTCATGCGCGAGGGAAAGGCAATGCCACAATAAGCCACCGAGTCGGTACCGGCGACATCCACAGCATCGGTGCGTACGAGGGAGGGATGGTCCCAGTGCCACGTGCTGTCGTTGGGCGTGAAGCTCGTGGCCAGGTCGGCAAGGAAGACACGCGTGCGCACCACATTGGGATTCTTCTTCATCACCACGGCCACGGAGGCGTCGGCGGGATAGAGGTCGACTTCCCAACTCTGGTTGGCATTGCCGAGGACATTCATGTCGAGGGTACCGGCCATGATAGCGTGGTTGTGACTCTCCACGGTGTCGTTGAGGAGCTGCGTGAGGCGTACCGTAGCAGCCTGCTCCGTGTCACGCAGGAAGATGGACGGATCCTCCTGTCCGATCACCGCCACATGGCGGTAGTTGTCGGCCGGGATGGAGATAGCGAACGCCGTGCGCTGTCCCTGCGTCTGGCGGTCGTAATACACCGGCGCGTCGCCGTCGGTGGGATAGAAGCCCAGCCGCACCTCAGAGGTCGTGGGCTGCATGACATTGGAAAAGTAGTTGTTCAGCGTTGCCAAGGTCTGTGACCCAGTGCTCACCTGCAGCTGTTCACTGAGTTGCAGGTTGATATTGCTGACCACCTTCAGTTCATAGTCGAGCGAGTAAGTAGTCTCGCAGTCTGAGCGGTCGTCATCAATAAGCGAGCAGCTTTGCAGTGTAAGCAAGAGCAGGAGCGCAGTAGTCAATGCCTTGAAATAGCGTGTCATAATAATGTGATGTTAATATTTATCACCGCGGGTATTGAGGGTGTCAACGAACGGTATTGCCGGTTTCAATGCACGGGATTGCCTGTTTCGCCGTAGGGGCGGGGTTTATCCCCGCCCTAACCCCGCAGGGTATTGCCAGTTTCGCGGGGATGGATATTTGTCCCTTGGGGTTAGGGCGGGGATAAACCCCGCCCCTACAGTGTAACCGGTAATACCCGGTGGGGTTAGGGCGGGGATAAACCCCGCCCCTACGGCGTTACCGGTCTCACCGGTGGGGGCGTACCTAATTCTATATCGCGGATGGTCTTCATGATCTCATCGGGATTCTGGCAATCGGGATTGAGGTTGTCGGCAGTCCACCGCGCGGGATTCTCGTCTATATAACGAAGGATGTATTGCAGAGCACGCTCGTTTCGGATGACATGGTCGTGATAAGACCGTTGCCAGAGTTTGTCATGGTATCGTGGCCAAGCATGTTCGTTCACGCCCACCCCATAGAGGAAGGTAGTGGTACCTTTGAACCACGCCATCATCTCCGGCAAAGAGAAATGCTCCTCATATTTGCCGATGACAAGATGGATGTGATTGGGCATGATGACCTGGTTGAGTAATTCCACATTGGGATAGCGTTCGAGCAGTTTCCCCAACAAGTTCTGTATCATCTCCCCCGCAGGCGAGAGGTTTACATGGTCACCGTCGACGACCCCGAAGAGATTAAGCCTGTCATGCACGACCACGGTGACGAAATAATCCGCCGAGGTGGCATAGTCATACCCTTCCCACCGATTGCCTTTCCGTGAATGAAAGGGATGCGGTGCGTGCGGGTCATAGGGTGTTCCGTCACGTCGGGTCATAGGCGATGATTTGTTTAATGAATTCCACCCACCGTAGGGGCGGGGTTTATCCCCGCCCTAACCCCGCAGGGTATTGATGGTTTTGCCGTTGGGACGGGTATTATGGATGGATATTTGTCCCTTGGGGTTAGGGCGGGGATAAACCCCGCCCCTACGGTGTCACCGGTAATACCCCGGTGAAAGGGCGGAGAAACTTACATGTCAATATTGAAGGTCAGACCTGTCTGCCATGTCAGGTCAACACTCAGACCGATTGACAGGGCCGGAGTGCGAAGGTCAGGGATGACGTTGTAAGCAGCGCCGAGACCCTTGTTGTGATCTGTGGCATCATTTGTATTGATGGTCAGGTTTGCAACAGTGGTATAGTCCTGCCGGAATACCTGATTGATGGTTTCACCTTGGGGCTGTGTAACGCCGGCTTGGGCTGACGGATCGAGCGTAGCTACCATATAGAACTTGGCACCGGCCGGAATCAGCTCGTTGTTGTGGCCGCGGAAGACGTTGCCGGAATTGTTGGTAAACTCCACTACGATATTCACTGCACTAGAGGCTGGCGTCTCCAACAGAAGGGTGTGGTTGACAGGGGAACCGCTGGTAGAGGCAATCATATTATCCGGCATTGTCTTGTCATAGACCGTGTACTGGGTAGCTTTATTAGTTGCGTCATTTGGCTTGAATTCCCAGTTAGCCACACGCTGGTTGCCAACGAGGATAGCGGTGATGGGGAAGCCACCTTCTTTGACTGCAACGGCAGCACCGGCATGGTCGTAAAGCGTGTTGGCAGTAGTCACCTTCGTGTCAAGGCGAGCCACGGCATACTGTATCTGGTTCTTCAAGGCGATAGAACGGGTAGATACTTTGACGGAACCATTGTCCTCAGCATACTTGCTCAAGATAGTAGTCCAGTTATCAGTTGTTGAAGTGTTGTCGTTTTTGCCATAGAGGTCACCGTGAGCGGCATCATCCGTCTTGATAAGCGTATTGGCACGATACCAAAGGTTGGCTGGATAGACATAGTTTGCCATAGGACCAACGTTGACTCCATCAGCAGTGTAGGTACTTGATGTCTCGGCCGTGAACTTGGTGTTTGTGTTATCCCATTTCACCGTTGCAGCACCATCGGGCAGGTTGTTGTCAGCAGGATAGCCGGAGATGGCATCAGTGAACGTCAATGTACCGTCGGTAGCTGAAGCGTAAGTTGCGTTTGTGATGGCTTTTGTGATGGCATCAATGACAGCCTGGTTCTCTGTGGTCTGGCTGGGCTTAATGTTGAGCAAAGAGGTGTAGAGATCCTGCACTGCAGCCTGGATATTGGTGGAGGAACCTGCGCTCATGCCGATAAAGTTTGTATAAAGGTCATGCAAGGCCTTGCCCTGACCCTGTTTGTCAGCAGTGACGGCACTCCATGCCTTGGGGCTGGTACCAGTCGTTGTTGCAGTAGCAATGCTCGTCAAATACGTGGCAATGGCCTCTCCTTTTGTCATTGTCGGAGTAGCGGCAATCTGGACGGGAGAGAAGGTAAAATCAGCAGGAGCGCCATCGCCAAGCTTGGCAGCTGTCAACGTGCCATACTTCGCCTTATCTACATCGGAAGAAATAATAGCACCTGCTGTAGTTCCATCTATTGCCTTGGCATAGAACAGGAAAGCGTTAGTGGTCAAAGGAACACTAACATCAGAATAAACGTGAGCGTTGCCTGTCTTCGTAAGCTGCGTGCTGGTCAGCGAATTGGCCACTGCATTAGGAAGGTTGATATTGCTGGAGCCTATACGAGTAGCAGTGTTGGCCACTGCATCCGTGACACCTGCAAATGGTATCAGCGTCATATTGTCCATGCCACGGAAGCCAGGTGTTTCCTGCGCCTGCGTGACATCTTCCGCCATTCTCGTCCCAGTGAATGCCTTGGCACCATTAGAGCCATTACCTTTTGGCAATCCGACGGACAAAGTGAAGGATGTTTTCACTGCCTCACCAGTATAGGGTGTCGGCGTCTCGCTCGCTGCATCATCAGAAGACGAGCAAGAAGAAAGAAAGAGAGGAGTGGCAAGCACCATTGCTCCCATTCCTACAAAAAATAGACTTCTCTTCATAACTTATTGGGTTTTACAATTAATTCTTCTAAACTTAAATGCGGGTAATCAAGAAACATTGCTTCTGACGGAAGACAATATTTTTCTCGAAATATTTTTCTCGATGTTGCATCAGAACTTATATATCAAATCCACCGCTGCCTTTGGCAGGAGGTATACACGATTCTTCCGCGCTATCGGACTGCCGCAGTGCACGCAGTCGTAGACACGGTAGTGAGTCCATGACAAGTCTGCACCGGCCTGCACGTCTATGCCAAAGCCACTGCCAAGGTTCCAGGCATAACCGCCGAAACTTCCCGCACCAAAAATATTACCCTGAATACGGTTGTGGCGAGCATCATGGAACATGCCGAAATAGTAAAGTTTGAGATTGGAGAGGTTGTAATGAGCCCACAGCGCGTCGAAACCATAGAAGTAACCACGCCACGGCGTCCCTGCCGTCCACTTTCGCCCAAAAACATCAATGCTGAAGTGGCGGTATTTGCGCAGAGCCTTGTCATCAGTGGGCCACGGACGCAGACCGCCGTTGACGCCCACCGTCCAGCTGCTGTCTACCCGCGCCTCTAAGGTGAGGTTGGGGGTCAGCGTCGCATCATAGACGAGGTTGGTTCCTACAGACACATGCTGCGCGATTCCCACCCATGGCAGGAACAGAAATACTGCAAGCAGCGTTATCTTTCTACACATCTTTATATACACCATAGACTTGTTTTTCATGTCAATTGTTGTATTCAAGCAGAAAAAACTAATACCTTAGCCTCAATGGCCTCCTTTGTAATGTTGCAAAATTATGATTTATTTCCATAGATAACGATAGCTCCGCAATGTTTTTAATTATTATTAACTCCGTAATTAGTGTTCACTGAATTAAAATTTCGCTCCACACGGGTCTAAAAAATTCGAA
>ERZ773245.1346-NODE-1346-length-18074-cov-16.066763_pt1 | contig 18074 bp, 22 predicted proteins | sample MGYA00580988_ERZ773245 | MGnify/ENA primary metagenome ERZ773245 (study PRJEB29015, sample SAMEA2737792) | human gut metagenome | biome: human gut; feature: human-associated habitat; material: faeces | place: China | collected 2012 ... | reverse complement strand
ACATGAGCTTGTACATTTCTCTGATTTCTTTACAATCCATTCGATCACCATCCTTGAATTTCAACTTTCGCATATTTGCGATGTAAATATAGGATACTGCGCTTTTATGCGAATGTCAATAGTTTTCGCAAAATTGTTACTTTTTTCTTGCGCTTTTATGTTATGGTGTGGTACAATAAGGAAAATCCTGCAAAGTGAGTGAACGAAATGAACATCGGAGAGAAAATCAAGCGCATCCGCCAGCACCGCCGCATGACCCAGAAAGAGTTGGGCGAGTTGGTCGACCTCAGCGCAAACCGCATTGCGCAGTACGAAATGGGTTACCGCGTACCAAAAAAGCCCCTGCTAAATCAAATAGCAGAGGCTTTGCGTGTTTCCCCGTTGGCACTTTCCGATGGCGGAAACGGCCCGGCAAACGATATTCTGGAGCAGCTTTTCTGGCTGGACGAGGAACAGCCCGGCGTCATTCGGCTGGTTCCCACTGAGCGCGGTCCGGCTCCGTATAACGCCAATCCCAACTTAACATTACGCTATGACGATAATGACGAATGGCCGCCGCGCTGCCCTACGGCCATGTGCTTCAACGATACGATTCTTGACGATTTTCTCTGCGACTGGGCTACGGTACAGCAGAAGCTACTCAGCGGTGAAATCACGCAGGAGGAGTATTTTGAATGGAAGATTATGTGGCCGGATAGTGAATCTTTCTCTGCTACATTCTCAAAGTGACTATTCTGTTTGTACGGTTTTTATACGTCACAAAGCCTATTAGGCCTATTAGGGACAGTTGCATATGCAAGTGTTTGTACTTTTTCGATAATACATAATAAAAAACACCAGCAAGGTGGTTTCCAATAGGGCAGTATAAGAATATTACTGGCATAGGGTAACTGCCGTACAGGAGTGCGACAAAAAATTGACGATACTTTGTTTTCACAACCATGTATCAACTTGTAGAAAAAGCCTGTCTTGGTAATCACACTTAGGCAGGTTTTTTCGTTTGAAAAGGGAAAAACAGCAGCCAAGAAAAATAGTCGGACGCAAAAATCCTTCTCTGCTCCTTTCCCGAAGAGAAATTTTTCTGCTTCAACTTCCAAGTGGCCAGTTTTTTCAAATTCATGGTAGCGAACTTAAACTTCACCCAGTTGGTAACCTGAACCAAGCCTCTGTACTGCGTATAAACGGTACAACAGGATCTATACTGGGATGGCCATTGTCCTTGCAATACAGATTTCCTGCAAATTCATAAATCTTGTTGAAGTCGATTGCTGCATCAATCTGACGCAGCAGATGGTCTGCAAGAACCATCTGTTCCAAACTTACAAATTTAACCCGACTTCTGTTCTCTATATTTTTCGTAAGCACGTTCATCACCCATACTTATTATACCATATTTTTCCTGCTTTACGAGAAAAAGGCCACCTTAAGGTGACCTTTTTCGACAGGCTGAGTCTATCACATCTTTCAGTGATTGACCCACACAATGCACGGTGTCAAGTTATAACGGGCGATTAATTATTTTCCCATTTTCTATTGCATCTTCTGGTTTCCACCATATAGCATTTAAGTGTCTTTCTACACGCTGATAGAGATCATATACAAGTTCAGCGTCAATTGCCAACGGTGGAAGGTTGTCCTTTTGACGTTGCAATCTCTCTGCATTCTTTGCCCTGCACAGAATATATACTTCATCAATGTCTGTTAATTCTGGAGAAGCATCCAGCATTTTCATATACTCTGACGCGACAATATAGATGCAATATGGCATTGCATTTTTCAAACGCCCTGCAGTTGCTGCACACGAATCAAGCATATTGCGTTCAAGATATGTCTTGCATTCAATTGCAACGACAGGGATTACCGTAGTTTCCCTTTTCTCTGAACCGTCCGCAGAAATGCTTATTTCAACATTAGCTCCAAGCATAAAATCTTGGTCTTTTGTGTGAATATATGCATTTGGAGTTCCGAATAACTTTGAAAAAGAACTCGGAGCAAAACTCAGGCTCACATAAGAGTTACCCTTTCCAACGAAAAGGTTATTGTGTTCAATATGCATTAACTGCATCTTTTTAGAAAACAAAAGATAAAAGAACTCCTCCATAATAGTATAACCGAGTGCAACTTGTCCCGCATTTTCAAGTTTATCAAAAGTCGGAACTGCTAATATGCGGTAGTTGTTTAGTGCATTGACCATTTTAATAATATCATCATGAGTTAGAGTTGTTATAGCGTCAACTTCACTCCGATATTGTTGATAAGCGTTTATTATTAAATCAAATTGAGTTTTATTAGCGCCATGAACTTTGGCTGCATAATCTCGCAGGTTCTTTCCATGAATATGTTTTGAATCAAGTATTTCTATATTCATATATTCCTCCCAATAAGTTTGCCATTCCCCATTCGGAATGACAAATCCTTAGGATCAGCGTTCAGCAGTTGAATGTTTTTGTTTAGTCCCTCAACAATTTCGTAAAGTAACTTAGGATTAATATGCTTACGTGCACCTGGATTTCGTCGGATTTCAATTCTTTTTTGCTGACGGAGAATATACATTTCATCAATGCCAGAAGAAGCGTAGTTCGTTCTCACATTAACATCTGAAAACTCTGTAACAACATAATAACAACAATCCGGAAATGTTTTCTTTAAGTCACCTACTGATTGCTCAATTCCAGACAGCATGTTTTTATCCAGATTTGTTTTACACTCGATTGCTAAAAGAGGTATGGGCAAATCAACATTTTTCCCATTAAAAGAAATCGAACACTGTTTAAATACGGCTACATCAACCCTCTTATTTTTAAAATGAATTAAACCACCGCCAGCAATAGCAAATATACATTCGATAGCCAAATCTTTCTGTGCTGACACTTCGAGATCGTTTGCTGACAATTTAACTATATTTTTAAGCATGATACAGAGCATCTCTGGAATAATGCTTGATGTAAAATCTGCTTGATGCTTAAACGGATTTCTTTGAGGTGGCCAATAAACACTCATATAATCATTTGTTGCCTGGACATAACGGTCTATATAACCGTGAATATCATCAGGTGTGAAATCAATCTGTCTTGTTTTCAAGTACTCGGCGACGATGCTATTATAAAATCCTTCCTTATCTGGATTTCTCTTGTACAGTTGATGAAGAAGATTGCTACAATGTGGCGCAGCAATCCGTGCAATTCCTTGCCTTTCGTTTAAGGTAGTTAATGCCAATATCATTTCATCGTATGTCATAATCATACCTCGTCCAGTGAAACTATAAATTTCCCAATTGTTTCGGCCATCCTAGGGGGTACGGCGTTTCCAATTTGATTGTATTGTGACAATCCAATTTCATCTTCTCTATGCTCTCTAAGAAGCAAAGTCTTACTCATTAATGTTCTTGGCCCGCAAAAATAAAAACTATCAGGAAAGCTCTGCAAGCGAGCTCCTTCTCTAGCGGTTAAGTTTCGGTTAAGGTACGGGTGTACAAAAGTAGACTGAAAAGATGCAGTAATAATATTACTCACTTTATCAGGATGTAACCGCTGGTTATTCGTTTTATAACGCCTGTTAACATCTAATTCTGTTCCATTTCTCATTCTTTGGCCATATTTTGCTGGCACATCTAAGAGGCTTCCGCCTTGAGGTATTTGTGCAAACCGCTCTAATAATCGTTGGGTGTGCTTCATAGCCATGTGGTTTGTGACCGCCGAACTACCTCGGCGGATATATTCTTGATAAGGAGTCAACGGTGCACATTTATAATCTACCGCCTCGTTACTTCCTTCTCCGGCTTGAACATCCGGCAAATCTCCAAATACATCTCGTACTTTAACCCAATTTTCTTCTCCCTCAAATCCTCCGATTATCTGTTCTGGCATCTTTATATTGTTTATACTTGAAATAACAACAACTCGCTCCCTGTACTGTGGCACCCCAAAGTTCGCCGCTTGTAAAACATATATTTTGTTTGTGTATCCGAGCTTCTCCATTTCAGCAATATATGTTGAAAGAGCCTTTTGAGATGAATTCATTTTTCCGTTAAGAATTCCCTTAACATTTTCCAACACACAAAATTTAGGCATTAGGATACTAATAAATCGGAAAAACTCCATTATTAATGTATTTCGTTTATCAATAATCCCGTATTGAGAAGGCCCAGCTACCGAGAACCCCTGGCATGGAGGGCCTCCAGCAACGATATCTACACCAGAAAACCGCTCATGAACCTCCTCGTCTGTGAAACTATAAATATCCCTACAATAGACTGGAATCTCAGGAAAATTGTATGCAAAAGTTTCTGCAGCAAAACGATCTACCTCTATTGCTCCGATAGACCCAATTCCTGCCCGCTTAAACCCAAGTGTCATTCCCCCGGCACCTGCGAACAAATCCAATGAAGTCATGTATTTAACCTCGCTCTAATAACGCCTTGCAAATTTCAGCCAAATGTTCCGCCATTAAGGGCGGAACTGCATTACCAACCTGATTAAACTGATCCAAATGTAGTTCTTCAATTGTTCCTTTTTTTGCAAGTAATTTTTTACTAAGTGTTGTTTTTTTCCCTAAAAACACAAATGAATCAGGGAATGTCTGGATTCTTGCTGCCTCTCTTACTGTCAAATTTCTTGGTTGAGTTGGATGAATAAAACTTGAGTAAAAAGAGGCAGTGATGGTCGGTGATACTTTATTCTTATCAATAATTCGATGATTCTGACTGTATGATGATTTACTAATTTTATCTAAGTTACCACGCATACGAGGTTTAAGTTCATCTGGAAGCTGGGAATTTTGATTTGCAAGCAAAAACTTGAACTTCTCGATTGTCTTTTCGGTATGTTGCATAGGAATATGATTACTTATCTGCGTACAAGACCCTCTCAATCGCGTTTGATATTCGTTTTGTGGTTGCTTATCATAATTTATCACAGCATCCTCGGGGTACTGCTTTGGACGAACCTCTGGCAAATCGCCAATAGCATCCCAAAAAGATATCTCTGGAACCATATATCTGTCTAATAAAGTTGATAATACTATTGCTTCTTGTAGCATATCTTTTTTGATTGCCAAAAAGAAAAACCTTCTTCTATCTTGCGGGATGCCGTATTTCCTACAATCAATCACCGCACAATCAAATGTATATCCCAAATCTGCAAGAAATTGTTTTATATCATCAACGATTCTTGTACCATCAGGTAGTTTAAATTTTTCAATTTCTTTTACATTTTCAATTAGTACAATCTTAGGATTAACAATTCCAACAACTCTCAAAAATTGACGGTACAAAGTGTTTCTTGCGTCATCAGCCTTTCTTCGATTGCTTGCTGCAATTGAAAAGCCTTGGCACGGAGGCCCTCCCATTATTACATCAATCTTTCCATTGTATACTGCAAAAAAATCATCTGGAAGTTGCGTGATGTCCCCTTCCATAATGTTTTTGTTTTTATGATTTAATTTATACGTATCGCAGGCCCAGGTATCTTTTTCTACGGCTAAACAAATATCAAAACCCGCTTTTTCAAATCCGTAGGACAGCCCCCCTGCGCCAGCAAATAAATCAATTCCTGTTAACGATTTGCCCACTGAGATTCTCCCTTCGAAAATTATTTGATTGCACTTTTTCCGCTTTTGATCCATGCGTCTAATTCGGAAAGCTTAAACTTCCATAGTTTTCCTATCTTGTGGGCAGGAATATCTGTTTTTTTGATCCAATTTCTGACAGTGTCTTTTGTAACGTCCATATATTGTGCGGCTTCTTCAATACCAACCCATTTATCATTGATAGCATTATCCATTAGTCCAACTCCTTATAGAAAGTAAACCCATAAAGTCTATGATAGCATATACTGAACTGCTTATCAATAATTTTGTGGTATTATATATGATTTCGTAGAATTTAAAAGAAGATTTTGTCGTTCAAGATGTATCTATCTTTGAAATCTCTGGTTTTATGTGTGTACCGTCCACGAAAATAGCTTCCGTATCCAGATAGCCTTCATCTGCAGTGGCTTTCAGAACCCAACGGAAAACATATTCCACAGATGCCGTGTTAAAACGGTGCTTGAAGTTATAGCTTACTGTCGAAAGGTGTGGAACCGGTTCGTTCAGCGGATAGCCAATAAACCACCGATACGCCATATTCATACCGAGTTCTTCCAATGTCCGGCGCAGAGAACGAATTCCGTAGATGTGCTGGATAAGCACAATCTTAAACAGTATAACAGGATCTATACTGAGACAGTCATTGTCCTTGCAGTACAGGTCTCCTACAAATTCATAAATCTTGTCGAAGTCGATTGCTACATCAATCTGACGCAGCAGATGGTCTACAGGAACCATCTGTTCCAAACTTACAAATTCGATTTGGTTTCTGTTCTCTATATTTTTCGTAAGCACGTTCATCACCCGTACTTGTTATACCATATTTCTCCCTGTTTTACGAGAAAAAGGCCGCCTTGAGGTGATTTTTTTCGACAGGCTGTCCCCAGCAAAGCTGGGGATTCTTATATTGCTAACGCTTGAAAAGGGGGAAAATCAACAAAGAAAAATAATCGGCCGCAAAGTTTCTTCCCTGCTCCTTTCCCAGAGAGGAATTTTTCTGTTTTCGCTGCCAAATGGCCAGTTTCTTCAAATTTATGGCAACAAATTTAAATTTCCCCCAGTTGGTAACCTGAGTCAAACCTCTGTACTGCGTATATCGTAGCTACATTAGCTGAAGCACCGAGACACCTCTCAAATTTTGGAGTTCAAGTATTCAACAAGCTCATAAACCGTTGTCAAAGGGTTGCTTTGGCGTGAAATTGGTTCACTGCCTTGGTTCTGGATTTGTTCAGAGCGGGTCTTGGCTCGTTGAACCGCCACAGCCTGCAAAGGCTTTAATGTATCGAAGAAATCCTTGTTTTTCTCGTAATCAGGAAGTCTGCCCGGCTGCTTCAGCAATCGGATTAATGCCTGACAATCCTCAACTTCCGTTTGCGGATTGCTTGGCACGCAGAAGTACCTCATTGGAATTATCGTCACGGTCAAAGACACACCAGATAGAATCGCCTTCATCGGGATAGTAAGGATTATTGCCCATGGTAGCTTTGGCTTTCTGCACAAGCCTGTCAGCAGATTTATACTGGGAAGAAATCGGGATGATGTCGATGTTGCAGCCCCGACTACGGAAACGCTTGAAATACCGGATTTCGGTTTCACTGCCTTCGCAGATGAGGTATACGACCGGATTCCGCTTTCTGTTTCGAGCGGGTCTGCGACTGATTTCCTTTATTCGTCCCATGTTGCATTCACTCCAATGAACGGAATCGCCCCATACCGGCCTTGCAGGTATCCTTTGGCGATGTTTTCGCCTTTTCGCGGGGAGAAGTCTGTCAAGGCATAGACGTCGGTCTGCATGGTTTTTTCGTTCTTCTCTGCAAACCAGATCTGATCCCGGCGCAGCAGGGTCAGGTCTAAAAGCCCGGTATCATGGGTGGTGAAGATAAGCTGTGCGTGGTTGGTGTTGATGGCAGCATCCTGTACCATCTCAATCAGATGTCGGGTCAGAAGTGGATGCATACTGGACTCAATCTCATCCACAACCAGCACTGCGCCGGATTCCAAAGCGGCCAGCCACATCCCGATGCGGGAAAAGAAACGCTGTGTGCCGACTGATTCCAGCCCCAGAGGAAGCCAGAATCCCTTGGAAGCGCCATCTTCTGAATCTATCGTGTGCAGCGCCGAGATGATGGGCTCATCCTTGGTGCCGGTAACACGGATGTCTTTGATGCCGAGGTCTGCATGTAGCATTTCATGCAGGACGCGATTCTTCTCGGAGCCGCCCTGCCGGATGGTGGACAAGGTTGCATCCAATCGCATTTCAGTTCCCATGAAGCCGGTCAGCTTTTCAAAGAACCACAGATAGGCTTTCTCGGTTTGGGGGCAGTTCCACTCGTTGGAACTGGACAGGTAAAGACGGTTTTCTGCTGTGCGTCCGGCAAGAGTAAGCTGCTCCTGAACATTCTCGCGGAACCTGTAACCGTTACCTTCCCTGGAAAAGACCAGCGCCTCCCTGTCATTGGGCCAATGATAGAGATATTCGTTCAGTATTCCGTCCTTATTAAAGGAGAAACCATAGGCATACTTGATGCCGTTGTAGAAGTAGATGACCTCAAAACTGGTCGGTTCTGAATCTTGATTGGTAAAGGCAAACGGCTCCTGTGGCAGGGCTTCTCCTTTCAACAGCCTGGCATACCGGCCGCAGACCATCTCACGCATGAGCAGGAGTGCATGGAGAACATTGCTCTTTCCGGCTGCATTTGCGCCATACAGGGCAAGAACAGGCACAAGCTGTTTTTTGCCATCTGACGAAATCAGGCAGTCCGACAAACTTTTATCCGTGGACGCTTTCATGCTGATGATGGCGGTGTCCTTGATGGAACGGTGGTTTGTGACCGAAAATTGAAGAAGCATCGCAAATCCTCCCAAGTGCTTTCTGTGTTCAGTATACTCTATTTGAGGGATAAAATCAATTTTTAACTTCAATATTTGCAAAAAATATTCAAAATAAGAACATAAAATTTGATTCGGATGTTTTTGATGTTGGAGCAATATCGTGATAGGAGGTGAAATCGCCCTGTGTATACTCTTTTTCTTACCCGAACCTGACAAATTTTCTGAGCTTTCAGACACATTAGCTATCTTTGCTTGAATTACTGATTTCCTTGATTGCAGCATAGTGTTTTCCACATTTTCGGCTGATTTCGTTGAAAAAGTCGGATGTCACAAATTCCAGCAGCCATACTTTGGGAATCATGTACTTGGGTGTCTGCAAGATGGTTTTCAGCAAGCCCTTGCTGCACCATTTCAGAATGGTGTGGCGTTGATAGCCTGTCACCTCGCAGACTTGCGCAACGGTCAGTACATCCGGGTAATTTGCCAGTTGCTGCTCGTACCATTCCTTGGCCAGCAGCCGTTCTTCGCCCGTATAGTTCAGCTTGCGCTCCAACGATGCGGCAGGTTTCTTGTGTTTAGGGTAGTTGTAATACCACCCGCTGGGCGGGGTGTAGCGCATCGGGTCGGACTCGCGACGGTAGAGATACTCGGCAACATCTTTCTTAGCAATTTTATAGCAGCGGGTTTTCTTTCCGTTGTTTTTGCAGGGAACAAGTCCGCTTTGCAGGAGATAAAGCGAGGTTCGTGTTCCGATATGGCAAACGATGCGGAAATCGTTGCGGCTCATCGGGTCTGGATAGGGCGTTAGAATTTCTTCAATTTTTTCTGCCAGCGGGTCTTTGCTTACAAGTTTTTTCTTCATTTCGGGTTCTCCTTGTTTGTAAAGTGGAACCCTAAAAATCACCACTTCATTTTTTGTTTCTTGCATTTTTCTCATTCGTGTCCGCAAACCTGCACCATTATCCGGCTTTTTGGGCAGGGCTTATCTTGCATCTTATCTTGCATTTCTCCCAAAAAGTCGCCATTTTTGCCCCAAAACGGGCGATTTTGCTTATTTTCGTACCTACATTGTTTTTTGCTTGTTTAGCCGCATTTTCTCTCCACACATCGTCCAAAATCAGCGGACAAACCAGCCTGTATCAGCCTTGGTTATCACCACAATGCCTTTTCAAAGATCAACTCGAAATGCGATAGGGCGTTTGTAGCGCCGCCAGAGTTCAAATCTCTGATGCTCCGCCAATCAACGGTACAACGTGATTTTTTAAGCGCTTTGTACCGTTTTTTTATGCAAAAACGGAATTTTTGAGTTTGACAATTTCATAACAGGAGAGAAAACGCCCTGTTTTGGAGAGAAATCACACTTTTTTAAGTGTCATTTCCCGGATTTGAACCCATTCCAAGCCCGTTCAGCATCGCTTCTGCCGAAGAAACCTTGGAAGCGTAGTCCAAATGCGAATAAATATTCGCGGTGGTAGAGAAATCGCTGTGTCCCAGCCACTCCTGAATCATCTTCATCGGGACACCGTTTGCCAAAAGCAAACTGGCGCAAGAGTGGCACAAATCGTGAAAGCGGATGCGCCGCAGATGATAATTTTGCAAGATAATCTGGAACGAATTGGAGAGATAATCCGGCTTGAGCAGATTGCCCATTGCGTCTACGCAGATGTAGTCTGCGTATTTTTTGTTGTAGCACCTACCGCACAGCTTGCGGTTTTCTTTCTGTTCCTCCTGCAAGGCCAGCAGCCGTTCCCGGAAAACCGGTACAAGCGGCAAGGTGCGCTTGCTGGATTTGGTTTTGTGCCATTGGATTCTACAAGAACTTCTTTTCCATCCAGCCGAACCGTTGTGACCGTGTGGCAGATTTCAATGGTGTTCTGCTCAAAGTCTACAGCAGCCCATTTCAGCCCTACAACCTCGCTGCGGCGCAGACCATAAAAGGCAGTCAACATAACTGCCACCTCAATTTTACTGCCGCGCACAGCGTCGAACAGTGCGTTCATTTCATCCTTGCTGTAAAAGTTCCCGGTAAATTCGTTTTTCTTCGGGCGGTCCACCTTGTCGGCGGGGTTCACATCGATCAGGTCCGTTTTCACTGCGTATTTCAAGGCGCGGTGGATAACCGCATGATAGTGAATGACCGTATTGGGCTTCACACGCTCCAACTGTTCCTGATAAAATGCTTGGATATGAACCGCTTTCAGGTCGCCCAGCGTAACGCCGAGATTTCTAAAGTAAGGAATGATCCTGCTGTTCGACAGTTCTTTGTAGCTTGCGTAGGTTGTCAGCTTGACGGTTGACTTTGCGATTTCCAGCCATTGCACCAGATAATCCGCAAACAGCATAGCTTTGCTGGGCGGACCGTTGGGGTCAACGGGTGGCTCAAAGTCGTCTTGCAGCTCACGCATCATCGCCTCGGCGCGCCGCTTGTTGCCCTTGATGGGCAAGCCCGTGGATTGCCATTTGGTTTTGCGTTTGCCGTCATAAGTTTTGTAGGTCAGTACCACATAGTAGATACCATTTTTTTCTTGCAGATGCCCTGCGACCATAAATAAATACCTCCTTCGGTTTGGGTCGCCCCCGATCTGCTGTTGACAAGAACAGCATAACGCATCGGCGCAAAACAATCAACACTGTCGATTCTCTGCTCGACAGTGTTGACCGCAAATCTGAAGGTAGGTAAACAGGTGTGCTTTGGGGATGCGATACGAGCGCCCGATTTTCATTGCCGGGATTTTGCCTTCGTGCAGCAGCTTGTACCCCGTTTTGGTGCTGATTCGCAGGGCATCGCACATCTGCTCGATGTTCATCACATCGGGATACTTGCGCAGCATCACACGGTAGGCATCGCGCTGGTTAAATCCTTTGCTGCTTATACAAAACACCTCTTTTTTGAAAATTTGCGGATTTAATTCCACAAGCATGGCGGTCACTTGTTGAAAACTTGTGGCCGCCATAATCTGGAATTAAATGGTATACCCTATTCGACACTACTTCCCGGATATAAAGGGCAAACCACCGGCCCGGCTGCTGGAAACAGCTCCCACTTCCTGTACCACATTGTTGGCAGTACCGCCGACGCCTTGAGAGCATCGCCACGGTGCGTATCATGATTGCTGACCTTTCCGCTTGAGGTATGTGTTCCACGCCACCTCTCCCGCCTCTGGAGGCGCTCCGCTGCGGTTAGGCAGCCTCATCACGTCAGAACGGGACGCACCTGCCGAAACGCTCCTTGGGTTGCGGCAAGGTCAGTTGTATGTAGCCGGTGATTCGGATATTCGATTATCAAGGTGCAGAAAAGGGGGAAAGAGGGCTTTTTTGTCCCTCTATATATGAATATCGCTTTAGGAAGGTAAAAGTTGGAGAAAAATCTGCAATTTTTTCAAAAAAAATACCGCCCTATCTCACGATAAGGCTGTAGATTGCGTTATTCTATGCTGCTCCTAAGTTTTTAGATAACAAATCACCATTGGCGGCGTTCTCAAACACTTCAAAAGTATCTTGCAGTTCTTCCAATCACAGCTGGTGTGTCTCTTTCCAGAGTATTTGTTTTCCGCAACATCATTTAGCATCATCAGAATAAAACCCGATGGCCTTTTGCAAAGCCAAGAAATGCTTTCCTGTGTATTTGATTGCCCTGTGCTCTCCTTGCATTTCTATCCTACAGGTAATCAAATTCTCGTCATTTTCTTTCACATGGTAAAACCGCTTGTCACGCGGTATACTACGCATAAAACACAGCCGCAGAGTACATCTGTGGCTGTGTTTTGTGTTCAGTTGCTCACTGTGGCGTGGTCTGGATATGGAGAGACAACATATCTCCCTATCTTACATGGGTTATCTTATCTGCCATCACTCTGGCAGTTTGCCTTGCAGATATGTCGGCATCCCCACTGCGGTCGTATCCGGCCTGACCTTAAACATGGCTTTTTCAATCTACCGCCCTTATCGGTTTCCCGCGATATATTTCTCCGCCATGTGGACTGCCACCGCGCCGTCCGCCACGGCGGTGACCACCTGACGGAGGGGCTTCGTCCGCACGTCGCCCACGGCGTAAACGCCGGGAATACTGGTTTCCGTGGTCTCTCCGGCTACGATATAGCCGCCGTCGTCCAGCGCCAGTTGACCCACCGCCAGCGCCGTGGAGGGCTGTCGGCCCACGCTGACAAATACGCCGTCGCAGTCCACCACGCTTTCCTCACCGGTGACGGTGTCCCGCAGGCGGACGCCGGTCAGCCTGTCCCCGGAAAGCAGCGCGGAAACGACGCTGTTCCAACGGAATTCCACGTTTTCGGCCTGTGCCAGCGGCTCGTGATAGATCTTGGTGGCCCGCAGGGTGTCTCTGCGGTGGACGAGGATCACTTTTTTCGCCACGCGGCTGAGAAGGAGGGCATCTGCCGCGGCGGAATTGCCGCCGCCCACCACGACCACCGTTTTGCCCTTGTAAAACATCCCGTCGCAGGCGGCGCAGTAGGCCACGCCCCGGCCCACCAGTTCCGACTCTCCGGCCACGCCCAGCGTTCTGGGTTCCGCACCGGTGGCCAGCACCACGGTTTTCCCCCGGAAGATCCCCTCGCTGGTCTCCACGAGCTTGGGAACCGCCGTCAGATCCATGCGGAGGACTTCTGCGTATTCGCTGCGTGCCCCAAAACGCTCCGCCTGCTTTTGCATCTTCTCCGCCAGAGAGAAGCCGTCGATCCCGTTCTCAAAGCCGGGGTAGTTGTCGATCTGCTCGGTCAGGGTCATCTGCCCACCGGCGGACAGTTTTTCCAGCACGATGGTGTCCAGCCCCGCCCGTGCCGCGTACAGAGCGGCGGTGTAGCCGCCCGGTCCGCCGCCCACCACAATCATATCATAAACATGATTGTTGTTCATATCTGAACCCTCCGTTATTTCGCCAAGGTTTCCTGAATGAAACGGTCGATCTCTGCCTTTGAGCCGGGCGCGGTGATGGAACCCACGGCCTTTCCGTTCCGGAACAGCACCAGAGTTGGGATGACCTTGATCCCCTCGGCCCCCGCCAGCTGCGGCTCCTCGTCAATATTGATCTTGCCGACGGCAAGGCTGTCCGCGTATTCCTCTCCAATCTTCTCATACGCAGGGCCGATCCTCCGGCAATAGCTGCACCAGGGCGCCCAGAAATCCACCAAAACAGGCTTTTCCTCCCGGATCAACTGCTTAAACTGCTCCTGATTCATATTCATAGCTGCCATATCTGTCAGCTCCTTTCCTTTGTTTGGGTATAGTATACCGCATGACAGGCGGTTCTACTGTGACGGCGTCACATAATTTGAAAAAATCGGCGCGGCGCTGTTCCGGTTGTACGATTATGATTGCCGCTCCCAGCCTTGGAGATTTGCCGCGAAAATGTGAGCAGAAAAAAGTCATGACTTAATCACTGCGAGGGCTTGTATATCACCCGAAAGGGATAGCTATAAAGAAGTACTGTAACGAATTGTTCCTAAAAATGTGGAAACAGAAAAGGAAATCGGTATGAAAAATGAATCCCAATACGGTCTGCTGCTCTTACAGCAGTATCTGTATGAGCATACGGATGATCAGCATCCGGTCTCTGTGGCGGATATTCTTGCCTTCTGGCGGGAACATGGCATTCAGGCAGGGCGCAAGAGCGTATATTCCGCTATTGAAGTCTTGCAAAGCAACGGCATGGACATCGTCTGTGTCAAAAGCACCCAGAACCGATACTTCGTAGGAGAACGGTTATTTGAACTGCCGGAGTTAAAATTGCTGGTGGACGCGGTGGAATCCTCCCGCTTCATTACGGCCAAGAAAAGCGAACGGCTTATTGAAAAGCTGGGTAAGCTCACCAGTGAATCTCATGCCCGCCAGTTGGATCGGCATATCTATATGGACGGCACCGCCAAACCGGAGAATGAGTGTATTTATTACAGCGTGGATGAGATCCATAACGCCATTCAGAAAAAACGGCAGATCACTTTCCAGTATTACGAATACACCCCGCAAAAAGTAAAGATACTCAAGCATAACGGTTACCGCTATCAGTTCAGCCCATATGCCCTTATCTGGAGCCGGGATTGCTATTATGCTGTGGGCTGGTCGGAAAAGCATGGAAAACTGGCATAGTTCCGGGTGGACCGAATGGTGGCTGTGGAATCATTTGACCAGGCGGCTGTTTGTATGCCGGACTTCGACCCGGCTGAGTATGTGCGGAAAATATTCGGAATGTACCCGGACGATCTGTGTACGGTGGAACTGCTGTGCGATAACGAGGTCATGCGCAGCGTGATAGACCGCTTTGGCGAAGATGTCTCAACGGTGACAGCAGATGACGGCCACTTCAAGGCCATCGTGGAGGTAGCGCCCAGTCCACCATTTTTTGCATGGGTGTTCACCTTCTGCGGCAAGATCCGAATCCTCGGCCCCGAAGAGGTGCTGGACGAAATGCGCGGTATGGCCGCATGGCTGCAATGATTCAGCAGAGGTGTTCCTTGCGGGGGACACCTCTGTTTTCTCATCTTGTAAATCGAACAAATGTTTGCTATACTGACGGTGTTCCCAATCGAGAGAACACACGAGGAGGTGAAAAGCGTGGAACAGACCTTTGGCAGCTTCCTCCGGGAGAAGCGTATGGCGCGCGGCCTGACGCTCCGCGGCATGGCGGCAAAGCTGGACCTGTCGCCGGTCTATATGAGCAACATTGAGAATGACCGCCGCGCGGCTCCTTCGCAGGAATATCTGGAACGGATGGCCCTGCTGCTGCAGTTGGATAAGCCAGAACGGGAATGGATGCTTGACCTTGCAGCAAAATCCAAGCAAAATCGGGTATCTGCAGACCTTCCGGACTACATCATGGATCGAGAGATCGTCCGGGCTGCATTGCGCACAGCCAGGGAGGCAGACGCCACCGACCAGGAGTGGCAGGATTTTATCGACCGAATCAACCGGCGCATGAGATCATCCGGAGAGGACAGTGATACCAAGGCATGAGAACACCATATTACAGGGAACAGGCTCTGGAGGGGATCGCCTGCGAAGTCATCACCGCCTATGATCCGAATCTCTACTATGGCGTTCCCAGAATGATTCCTATCGAGGATATCATCGAGGCACAGGGGATCACGCTGGAGTATCAGTGCCTGCGGAAAACTGGCTGTGTTCTGGGCGAAACGATTTTTGATGATGGCGGTACCATCATCTACGATTACGATATCCCCGGATATACCATTATTGCGGTCAAGGGAGGTACCATATTCATTGATAGTTCCCTCTGCGGAGAGGACGCCTCCACAGGTCGGCTGCGCTTTACCTGTGCCCATGAACTGGCACACTGGCTGCTGCATAAGAGACTGTACAGCGGAACCGGCGAGAGTGCAGCCATGATGACAGGAACAAACATCGTCAGAACGCAGAACAGCGCATTGGAAATGCAGGCGAATCTGCTGGGGTCCATTCTTCTGATGCCGCTGCCTCAAGTAAAACGATGCTTTTACCAGCTCCAGTCTGGCAGGGACCGTCAGCAATTAGTCGCGGATATGGCCGGCATTTTTCAAGTCTCCAAGCAAGCCATGCGTATCCGGCTGGAGAATCATCATCTGCTGTGAAAAAATTTTAGGAAGCTGTTCTCAAAAAAGAGAACAGAGAAAGCGAGGCGCCATGGAACAAGAAATACGCAAGATCCTTCGCTGTCCCATCTGCGAGAAGGGACGGATCGCGGATGCCCCAGCGGGGGCGGCCCTTTCCCAATATCGGCTGTTTGCCATGGTAGGGGATGAACCAGCTGATATTATTGCAAAGTGTCCAAGGTGCGGTATGCAGGTGGGGATCACCGTGCGGCACAGGACCGAGTCATCGATTATCGTGCCCACTCTCTGTAGGGATACGGCATGGGCCTGAATTAAGAAAAAACAAAACAATATATAACTTCGTCAAGCGCACCAACCACCCAGCGTCGAATCAGACGTAAGCGGGAAGTATTAAGTTAGGAGCCTTACAAGTAGCTTCTCAGCTATGCGTAAGGCTCTTTTTTTGCGCCCTTTTCGCATTGTTGAGTGGCGGAAAGGACTTGTATGCTCCAGCGTTGGCAGACCTATGTCGCCAAATACCCGTGACCCGATCTCAGAACTTTCAAAAAAATCTGAGATTGGAGTCACGAAAAATGAAAAAATGGCAGGAAGAACGCAATTATAGACGCATTTATAACGAAGCTGGTGAAGTGATCGCCAATATCATCACCGTGGATGGTGTGGATGTGGAAGTGGCGGAGGATGTGTATCTGGCCTACTCCCAGGCGGACCGCCGGGAGCGGTATGTGTGGGAGGAACAGTTTTCTGGGAAGATCCTCTCGCTGGAGCAGATGGCGGAGGATGATCTGCTTCCGGACTATGTCGGTGCGGAAGCAGCCCCAAGCGCGGAGGAAGAAGCGCTGGAACGAGAGCAGGCACAGAGCCTTGCGGAACGAAAGGAGATGTTGCTGCTGGCCATGCTGTCTCTGAATGACGCGGATCGGGAAATGATCAACGCGCTGTTCTTCGACGGCGCGTCCACCAGAGACTATGCGGCGCGGATCGGAATTACCCAGAGGGCGGTCATCAAACGCCGGGACCGTATTCTGCGGGATCTGAAAAAATATTTTGAGAATTTTTCAAATTAAGGGTATTCACCCACGTGCATTTTCGGGAGGACAGTGAGGGACCCCCAAAGGAGATCCCTCGCTGTTCCTTGAAAAGTGCATACCAGCAGTACGGGTAACCGCCCGGACGGATGAGCGTTCGCGCAGTGTGCGCCATGACCCGGAGGGAATGTATCCGGCGAGCGATAAAACCTGTGACGGGCCGACTTTGGCAAAGTCGGCTGGCATTGACTCTGTTCGGGCTGATAATGAGACACAAAGCACTGGCCAGCATGATGAGGCTGGGCTGCCCTGGGGTTGAAAGCAGTAGAGACTCCTGGAATACGCCCGTGAGAAGGTAGCCGCCTTCTGTCCGTACTGTTCCCCTGAACCACCGGGGCGCGCGCTGCAAATACGGTGGAGTAACTGACAAGAACCACTTTTTATCATGATAGGGGAAATCCACGGATGAATACAAATGATACAAACAGGCAGAAAGCCCACGCCATGATCGACCATATTTTCAAAGACCTGCTGCCTGCCCAGGGCATGGTGGAGCGTTCCGAGCAGATCAAGCTCAGCCACCGGATGCTGGATATGCTGGGCCACTACTCGGCGGGGTTCACGCTGGACACCTACGCCCATGTGACCACTGACGCTCAGCTCAAGGCGGCGCAAACGATGGGGAACATCCTCTCACGTGCTGTCTGACGGTTTCCGCTATCCATTCTGGGTCAAAACTGGGTCAGGAACAGGGGGATTCCAATTTTGCTGGTCTGGCGCTGAAATTTTTCTTGCGTGATGGAATGGCTCATGGTATTATAAAAGTGCAATCGCAAGAAAAGTTATAAAGGGGGTGCTGACTTGCCAAGAGGAAAACTGTTAAACGGTCTGGTGACGCAGCAGAAGGTATTACGAGCGGCGGTGGCGTTGTTCCTGGAAAAGGGCTACACCAGAACTACAACCGGAGAGATCGCAAAGGCGGCGGGCATCGGGCAGAGTTCGTTCTTCCACGTTTTTCCCAGTAAGGAGGCGCTGCTGCTGGAGCTGGTAAAGCGGATGTTCAGCG